>Ga0302320_10000358_pt1 | contig 106339 bp, 80 predicted proteins | sample Bog_T0_3_FD_202130 | JGI IMG/M metagenome (GOLD analysis project Ga0302320, IMG submission 202130) | Peat permafrost microbial communities from Stordalen Mire near Abisko, Sweden - Bog_T0_3 | ecosystem: Environmental > Terrestrial > Soil > Wetlands > Peat | place: Sweden: Abisko, Stordalen... | reverse complement strand
CGCCGGGAAGAAAATCAAAAGCAGAAAACCGGCACACAAGAAACCAATAACCATATAACAATGCCCGCCGACCTTGTAGCGTAATTACCCCGCGCTTGAGGTCATTGATTCAAAAACGCGCCGTTTTCCTAAAAAATCGAATGCGTGCTGGTGAAGTTGGCAGCCTATCCAAGGATGGGCTGCTGATAATGACGCTGTCTTATTGCTGTAATAAACGAAACGATGAATATCGCGTATAAAAACAAGATAAAACCAGCCACATCTCCAGCAGGAGTGAAGCACATGAATACTATACCCAAAAGCACCATCGCGTGAACGGCAATGATTATAATGCGCAAAAATCTAAAACGTCGCCAAAACTCATAAGCAAGAAAACTCAAAAGAAAATATAAAGCCGGAATGCAGGCTGTCAGGTAAATTTCCATACGGTTCCAAATACCGAATTCTGGATGGTTCGCGATCGCCCTGGACTCAACAGCAAAGCCCATGAACGAACTCACGACTATTGCAAGCGTAGTAATCGCAATGAAAATGAGGCGAAACATAATATGTTCCCAAACAACACTGGACGGCGTTCCGCAAAGCCTGGACCACCGGTACTTTTTCATGGATTTGACTTTGCGCCGGGCAAAATGATTTGTCCAGAACAAGCTGCGGGATCTGCTGGGTTTCGGACGCATTCATGCCCCGCCCCGGAGCGCGGCTGTGTCCCGCTGGCGGGACCAGCCGCAGCAGCTTCGCAAAACCAGCCTGTTGGAATACACCTGATGCTGTAGTGCTTTTCAACGTGCTGCGGCTGGTGCTTTGCACACAGCCGCGCTCCAATCTTGTTTCGTTCGGGGGCCCGCAGATGCACCCCCGCGTCTCCCATCCCCATTTTTTACAGACAAACCATGGCCCGCCTGTTAGTTGTGTCACACCAAGACCGCCGGTCATTTAAAATTTTTGAATGGTAAGGCAAATACAATGAAAACTGGTTTGAACATTCCTCAAAAAGGCGCGCTGGATTTCCTGTCTCTCGGCGCGCTCGTCCATCGCCTGGATCCGGGCATCGTCCCGTTCCGCAAGGCAACCCACTGCGACATCCACGTCAGCGGCGGCGAGTTCAACGTCGCGGCCAATTTGTCCGACTGTTTCCGCCTGAGCACCGGCATCGCCACCGCGATGGTGGATTATCCCATCGGCGACCTGATTGCCGAACGCGTGCGGGCGATGGGCGTCCGGCCGTTCTACAAGCAGTTCCAGCACGACGGCGTTCACGGCCCGAATCTGGCGGCGGTTTACAGCGATCGCGGGCTGGGCGTGCGCGCGCCAGTCGTGTTCTACAACCGCAGCAACGAGGCCGCCGCCCGGCTCAAGCCCGGCGACTTTGACTGGAAGAAAATTTTCGCCGGTGGCGTCCGCTGGTTCCACAGTGGCGGCATTTTCGCGGCGCTGTCGCCGACGACGGCGGAAGTGATCGTTGAAGGCATAAAGGCGGCCAAGGCGGCGGGAGCGGTCACGTCGTTCGATCTCAATTATCGCGCGAAGCTCTGGAACATTTCCGGCGGCCACGACCGTGCGGTGGCGGTGCTCGACAAAATCATCAAGCATGTGGACGTGCTGGTCGGCAACGAGGAAGACCTGCAGCTCGGCCTCGGCATCCCCGGCCCGGAAGTGAAGGCGAAATCTCAACTCGATCCGGCCGCGTTCCTCGGCATGATGGACAGCGTCGCCAAAAAACATCCGCACATCAAAATAGTCGCGACGACCTTGCGCGAAGTGCATTCAACCAACCGGCACCGGTGGGGCGCGGTCGCGTGGGTGGACGGCAAGGCCTGCCAGTCGCCCGTCTGCGAACTGGACGTGCTCGACCGCGTGGGCGGCGGCGACGGATTTGCGTCGGGATTCTTCTACGGTCTGCTCACCGGCGAAACGCCACAGGAAGCCGTCAATCTTGGCTGGGCGCACGGCGCGTTGTTAACCACGTTCCCCGGCGACACCACGATGGCGACGGTGGAGCAGGTGAAGGCGTTCGCCAAAGGCGGCTCGGCGCGCATCCAGCGGTAACCGTCCCGGCTGCGCGGCAGCGCAGCCCTACCGACGTGGTAGGGCGGAGCTGCTGCTCCGCCATGAAAATCGCAACCCCACGCTCATTGGATTTGATTCCGGGACGTGGAAAGGACAACTTGGTTCAAGGAATGGCGCTCATGAACAACGACAAACTCAGCACCGACCGGAAGGCGCTCCAGATCAATCGCGATGCGGACAAGTATGGCACGTTCGCCGAGATCGGTGCGGGCCAGGAGGTCGCCCGCTGGTTTTTCCACGTCGGCGGCGCCGCGGGCACGGTGGCCAAGACCATCTCCGCCTACGACATGGCGGTGAGCGACGCGATTTACGGCCCCACCGAACGCTACGTCAGCCGCCAGCGCCTACAGGCCATGCTGCAATACGAGTTCGATTTGCTGCTACAGCGGCTTGACCCGGCGCGTGGCGACAAGTGCAATTTTTTCGTGTTCGCCGACACCGTGGCCACGCGCAGTTTCACGCGTCAGGAGGAAGGCGGCGGCTGGCTGGGCATCCGGTTTCAAACCCAGCCGCGCGAAGCGCCGTCCGAAATCATCATCCACGTCCGGATGCTCGACAAGGAGAATGCCCGCCAGCAGGAGGCGCTCGGCGTGATCGGCGTGAATTTGATTCACGGCGCGTTTTATTTGCACCGGCAGCCGGACCAGCTCATCCGTTCGTTGCTCGACAACCTCACTTGGGAACGCGTGGAAGTGGACATGATCCGCTTCGGCGGGCCGGCGTTCGCGGGGGTGGACAACCGGCTGATGGCGTTGCAGCTCGTCGAGCAGGACCTCACAGAGGCGGCCATGTTTACCGCCGCGGGCGAAGCGGTGCAATGGGACGACGTGTTGCACAAGAAACCGGTGCTCGTCCAGCGCGGCAGTTTCCGCCCCGTCACCAACGCCACGCTCGACGTGCTGGAGCGTGCGTTGGAACAATTTGTCCGCGAGCCGGAATTAAAAAACGAGCCGCCGGTGATTTTGGTGGAAATGACTTTGCGCCACCTGACGACGGATGAAGTGATCAGCCACAAAGATTTTCTACAGCGCGCCGACATGCTGCGCGCGCTGGGCCGGACGGTGCTCATCTCGAACTTCCGCCGGTTTCATCGCCTGGCGTCGTATCTCGGACGCTACACGAACCGGCCCATCGGCCTGTCGCTCGGCGCGACCAGACTCGCCGAGGTTTTCGACGAGAGTTTTTATAACGAGAACGAGGGCGGCCTGCTCGGCGGTCTGGGGCAACTGTTTAAAAATTCCACGCGGCTTTACGTCTATCCGAGCCTCAACTTCGCCACCGGCCAGACCATCACGGCGGAAAATTACCAGGTCGCATCGCACCTGCGGCACGTCTATGCGCACCTGACCGAAAACCGTTTCATCCAGGGTCTCACCAGTGCCAACCCGGACTTTCTGCGCATCCGTTCGCGCGACATTCTGGATAAAATCGAGGCCGGCGACGCTTCTTGGGAAAAACTCGTCCCGCCCGTGATAGCGGAAGTCATCAAGCGCGAAAAACTCTTCGGCTGGCACAATCCTGGGAGCGCTGCCATCCCGGCGGCGAGTGGATGAGGAAAGGTTTCGCTGCGAAAAAGCGCTGGCGAGACGTCAGTCGTCGAGTGGTTTTGACCCGACAAGCCAGCGCTCCCAGGTCGGCGCGGCCGATCCAATCTCCGACTGTCTTTCGGCTGGCATCACGGTTCATTTCCAAAAGTTAATTAGCGCAATTTGCCCTACCCCCCGCCTATGGATAAGTTTTATTTGGCAAAAGTATCAGCGTGTGGTAAATTTCGGATTACTTTTTTAGAGGGTTGCTATGAACTCTTTCTCAGGCTGGCTGGAAGTCGTTCTGGCGGTGGTTGTACTTGCGCTGCTTTCAGGAAGTGTATCTGTCCCTCGCATCCTAATACGGCTCGTGCGCCCGGACGTTGAGAACCATCTCAAGGCGGGTCAGTTTCTCAGCGATGGTGTGAAGCGGGAATTGTGAACCATGAAAAAGTCCACCAAGCCCATCCGGCGGAAGAAGCAGCCTGCCGTTCCAATCCACACGAAGACGCCGACCTTGCCGGCAGATGACGCGCGCAATGCGGGCTGCAGCACATTCCCCATCGTCGGCATCGGTGCTTCCGCTGGGGGATTGGAAGCCTTGGAACTGTTCCTGCGAAACGTGCCCGAGGGCAGCGGCATGGCCTTTGTCATCGTCCAGCACCTCGATCCGACGCACAAGGGCATCCTGGCGGAATTGCTCCAGCGCGTTACCCCCATGAAGGTCATGCAGGTCAAGGACCGCACCCGCGTCCGGCCGGACCGCGTCTATGTGATTCCGCCGAACAAGGACCTGTCCCTCTTGCACGGAGTCCTGCACCTGCTCGATCCGGTTGCGCCGCGCGGGCTGCGCCTGCCGATTGATTTCTTCTTCCGCTCCCTGGCCGATGACATGGAGGAGCGCAGCATCGGCGTCATTCTTTCCGGCATGGGCACGGACGGCACGCTGGGTCTCAAGGCCATCAAGGGGAAGGCGGGCGTGGTCTTCGTGCAAGACCCGGCCACAGCCAAGTTCGAAGGCATGCCCCGCAGTGCCGTTAACGCCGGACTGGCGGACGTGGTTGTTCCGGTGGAGGCGCTGCCCGGCAAAATTATCGCCTATCTCCAGCACATTCCCCTCATCGTCCAACCCGGACTGGCCGGGGAGGACAAGGGCCATAGCGCCTTCGAAAAGGTCGTAATCCTGTTGCGGTCGCAGACGGGCCACGATTTTTCCCTCTACAAGAGGAACACCATATATCGCCGGATCGAGCGGCGCATGGGCATCCACCAGATTGACCGGATCACCACCTATGTCCGGTTTCTCCAGGAGAATCCCCAGGAACTGGATCTGCTGTTCAAGGAGCTTCTGATCGGGGTCACGAGCTTTTTCCGCGACCCGGCGGCGTGGGAACAGTTGAAAGCCGAGGTCATCCCGGCGCTGTTGAAAGACCGTCCGCCCAGTCAGGCGCTGCGGGTCTGGGTGCCCGCCTGCGCGACCGGGGAGGAAGCGTATTCCCTGGCCATCGTCTTCAAAGAGGCGCTGCAGCAACTCAAGCCGGCCAGAAACTATACGCTCCAGATCTTCGCGACCGACCTGGACCGGGACGCCATCGAGAAAGCCCGCGCGGGCATTTTCCCGGCCAACATCGTTGCGGATGTGTCGCCGGAGCGGCTGAGCCGGTTCTTCATCCAGTTGGACCACGGCTACCAGGTCGCCAAGTCCATCCGGGAGACGGTGATCTTTGCGCCGCAAAACCTCATCATGGAACCGCCCTTCACCCGGCTCGACCTGGTGAGCTGCCGGAACCTGCTCATCTACCTGACGCCGGAGTTGCAGAAAAAACTCTTTCCGCTTTTTCACTACAGCCTGAATCCCGGCGGCGTTCTGGTGCTGGGGAGCGCCGAGACCGTCGGCGAATTTACCGACCTCTTCGCGCCGCTGGCGGGCAAGACGCAGCTTTACCGACGGCTCGAATCCGGCTCGCGGGCGGAACCGGTTGGGTTTCCCGTCTCGTTCATGCCCGCCCGGAAAGGGGCGTCGCCGCCGAAGCTGTTTAAACCGACGGCCAGCCTCCAGGCGCAGGCGGAGCAACTGCTCTTGCAGCGGTATTCCCCGGCCGCCGTGCTGGTCAACGACAAGGGCGACATCATTTTCATCAGCGGGCGGACCGGCAAATACCTGGAGCCGGCGGCGGGCAAAGCCAACTTGAACCTCTTCGCCATGGCGCGCGAGGGCCTGGGTTATGAGCTGACCGATGCCTTTCGGAAGGCGTTCCGGCAAAAAGACGCGGTCGTCCGCAAGAACGTGCAGGTGGGGACCGATGCCGGCGTGCAGACGGTGGACCTCACCGTTCAGGCCCTCACCGAGCCGGAGACGCTGCGCGGCATGGTGATGGTCATCTTTACGGACGTGGCCACGCTCCCGAAAACGAAAGTGCCGGCCCAAAAAGGTCACTCCGCCAGCAGCACCCGGATGGCGGCATTGGTTCGGGACCTCGAGCAAATCCGTCAGGAGTTGCAGACCACCCGTGAAGAGATGCAGACCTCCCAGGAAGAGGCCAAATCCACCAATGAGGAATTGCAGTCCTCCAACGAGGAACTCCAGTCCACCAATGAGGAACTGACCACCTCTACGGAAGAGATGCAGTCCATGAACGAGGAACTGCAGACGCTCGGCACCGAGATGCAACGCAAGATGGAAGACCTGTCCCGGCTCAACAACGACATGAAAAACCTGCTCGATAGCACGGAGGTCGCCACCGTGTTTCTGGACGCCACGTTGCGCGTGCGGCTGTTCACAGCGGGATCGAACCGGATTTTCAAGCTCATTCCGGGCGACGTGGGCCGGCTGATCACGGATATCGCCTCGGAACTAAACTACCCGGAACTGGCCGAAAACGCGCGCGAGGTGCTGCGGTCGCTGGCCGTTCACGAGCAACCGGCCGCTGCGCTCGACGGGCGCTGGTTCCTCGTGCGCATCATGCCCTACCGCACCCTGGAAAATATGATTGACGGTGTGGTGATGACCTTTACGGACATCACCGCTTCCAAGACACTTGAAGGGAAGCTGCGGACAACCCAGGCCGGCTTGGAAAAACACATCACGGATCAGGACCTGAAGCTGGAGCAATCCGGGGAAGCGTTGCAGGCGGAAATAAAACGCGAACAAGCCGGCGTCGCCGTTTCCAAGACGCTCGAGGGGAAGCTGCGGGCAACCCAGGCCGGCCTGGAAAAACATATCGCGGAACAAGACGTGAAGCTGGAACAGGCCGGGGAGGCGATGCCGGTGGGAATAAAACGCAAAGGAGGGAGCAAATGAACAGTGAAAAAAAGGCCGCGCCATGAAACAGAACCCAGACCAACCCGCGGACACCGCCGGGTTGCGACGCCGTGCCGAAGAGCGGCTGAAGCGCCAGAGGCCGGAAGGCGAAGGGCGGCGAACAGAATTGGAAACAGCGCGGCTCGTCCACGAACTGGAAGTCCACCAGATCGAGCTGGAGATGCAGAACGAGGAACTCCAGCAGACACGCGCCAAGGCAGAGAGGGCCATGGCCCAATACGCCGACCTCTACGACTTCGCCCCGACAGGCTACTTCACCTTCGCCGCTGATGGAACCATCCTAGCCGCCAATCTCACCGGGGCCCGGCTCCTCGGCATCGAGCGTGCCCAACTCCTGAACCGGCGCTTCGGGTCTCTGGTTTCCGAGGCGGACCGGCCAGACTTCAACACCTTCCTACTAAAGACTTTTGCGGGAGGGGAATTGGAAATCTGCGAGGTGGCGCTCCTGAAAGCAAAAACAGATCCGCTCTTTATTCAGATCGAGGCCGTGGTTATCGCGGGCCGGCAGGAGTGCCGCGCCACCGTGCTGGATGTCACCGCCCATCACCTGGCCGAGGCGGAGCGGGAGCGATTGCTCTCGGAACTGCAAACGGCCTTGGAGAAGGTAAAACTGTTGAGCGGTCTGTTGCCGATTTGTGCCAACTGCAAAAAAATCCGGGATGACCAGGGGTATTGGAAGCAAATCGAGGCGTATATTTCGAGCCATTCCGAGGCCACCTTCACCCACAGCATTTGTTCCGAGTGCTTCCACAAGCTTTATCCCGAACTGGATGATGACCCGGTTAACTCCATCCGGAAGTTGATGGCCCCATTCTCGAAACAACCGACAGGGGCACACCCGCCGGGAAAAATCCCGCCGGAACAACTTCAACACTGACGCCACAAAAGAGGCCGCGCCATGAAAAAGAACCACGACCAGTCCGCAGACACCGCCGAGCTGCGGCGTCGCGCCGAAGGTTGTCTGAGCGAGCAGCGGAAGAGTCGGAAGTCGGAAACCGGCAATCAGAGCACGGCGGATGACACCGCGCGGCTCACCCACGAACTACAGGTCCACCAGGTTGAACTGGAGATGCAGAACGAGGAACTCCGGCAGGCGCATGCACAAGTGGAGATGCTCCTGGCCCAATACACCAACCTTTACGATTTTGCCCCGGCGGGCTACCTGACCCTTGACCGCGATGGGGCGATCCGGCAGGTGAACCTGGCTGGTGCGCGCCTGCTCGGCGTCGAACGCTCCCGGTTGGTGAACCGGCGCTTCGGTCTATTCGTCGCCGAGGGCGACCGGCGCACTTTCAGCGATTTCCTCCAGAAAGTCTTTGCGAGCCGGGCCAAAGAAGGTTGCGAAGTAACGCTGCTGCACGAAAATTCCCATCCCGCCGTTGTGCAGATCGAGGGCACGCGCTCCGCCGATGGGCAGGAATGCCGTGCCGTGGTGCTGGACATCACCGAACGCAAGCAGGCGGAGAAGGCGTTGCTCGAATCAAAAGACTATCTGGAGAAAATCATCAATTCTGTCGGCGATCCCATGTTCGTCAAAGACCGGCAACACCGGCTGGTTCTGGTCAACGAAGCCGATTGCCGGCTGGCCGGACGCACCCGCGAAGAGTTGCTGGGCAAAACGGATTATGATTTCTTCCCCAAGGAGCAGGTGGATGTCTTCTGGCAGAAGGACGAACTTGTATTCGAGACCGGGCAGGTGAACGTCAACGAGGAAACCATCACCAATGCCGCCGGCGAATTGCGGACAGTCGTTACGAAGAAAAGCCGGTTCATCAGCCCGTCCGGCCAGGCGTTTATCGTGGGGGTCATCCGCGACATCACCGAGCGCAAGCGGGCGGAGGAGGCGTTGCGCGAGAGTGAAACTGAACTCCGCGTAATCCTCGAATCCACCACCGACGGAATTCTGGCCGTGGACAGCAGTGGGAAGAAGGTGGTCAAAGCCAACCGGCGGTTTGGCGATCTTTGGCAGATTCCCCAATCTCTCATAGATGCCGGAGATAACCGTGCCCTGCTGAATTTCGTGCTGAAGCAGTTGTCCGATCCCGACGTATTTTTGAAGAAGGTGCTATCGCTCTACGGCACGGATGCGGTGGATATCGGCACGCTGATCTTCAAGGACGGCCGCATTTTTGAACACTATAGCTTCCCGATGTTAACGGGTGGGGTGTTCACCGGCCGGGTGTGGTCTTTCCGCGACATCACCGAGCGCAGGCAGGCGGAGGAGGAGGTGGCCCGGACGGCGCGGGAATGGCAAAACACTTTCGACGCGACGAAAGACGCCATCTGGGTTCTGGACGCGAACAACCGGATACTGCGCACGAACAAGACGGCGGAAAGCTGCTTTAAGCGCCCCTGTTCCGAAATGATGGGCAAACCCTGCTGGGAAATCGCGCATGGCACCACGGAGCCGATTCCGTCTTGTCCCCTTGTCCGGGCACGCAAGAGCGGCCATCGTGAGACGATGGAATTGCAGCAGGGCGAACGCTGGTTTGAAGTCACGGTGGATCCCATTTTTGATGCCGTCGGCCAGTTTGCCGGCGCGGTTCGCATCATGAGCGACATCACCCAGCGCCTGACATTGGAGGCGCAATTCCGCCAGGTTCAAAAGATGGAGGGCATCGGCCAGTTGGCCGCCGGTGTGGCGCATGACTTCAACAACATCCTGGCGGTGATTCAACTGCAGGCAAGTCTGCTGAAAACCGAGAAAGGCATCTCTTCGGAACAACTGGAGTCCGCCAGCGAGATTGAAAAGGCCACGGAACGGGCGGCCAATCTCACCCGCCAGTTGCTGCTGTTCAGCCGGCGGCAGACGATGCAGCCGCGCGACCTGGATTTGAACCAATCCATCAACGACATGACCAAAATGTTGCGGCGCACCATCGGCGACGACATCCAGGTGCAGTTCAAATTTGCCATGGAACCGCTCCTCATCCACGCCGACGCGGGCATGATGGATCAGGTGTTGATGAACCTCGCGGTGAACGCCCGTGATGCCATGCCCAAGGGCGGACAACTGGTCATTGAGACTTCCACCGTGGAGTTTGACGAATCGGTTCGCGCGCAATCACCGCAGGCCCGTCCCGGTTCATTTGTATGTTTGAGCGTGAAGGACACCGGTTATGGCATCCCGCCGGAAAATCTTCAGCGAATTTTCGAGCCGTTCTTCACCACCAAGGATGTCGGCAAAGGCACCGGCCTCGGGCTGGCCACCGTTTTCGGCATTGTTCAACAGCATCAGGGCTGGATCAACGTTGATAGCGAAGTCGGCCGCGGGACGACCTTCCGCATTTATCTTCCGCGTCTGGCCGCGAAGTCCGGCCGGGAATCCAAGCAGCCCGCGTTGACCGCCGTGCGCGGCGGCAAGGAAACGATTCTGCTTGTTGAAGATGAGGGGACGCTGCGCGCTTCCATGTGCAAAGCCCTGTCGCAACTTGGCTATCACATGCTTGAAGCGGTCAGCGGCGTCGAAGCTCAGAAAGTCTGGAAACAGCATCACAAGGAAATCGATCTGTTGCTGACGGACATGGTCATGCCCGGCGGCATGACGGGAAAGGATTTGGCTGAAAGACTGTTGAGTGAAAAACCAAAATTGAAGGTGATATACACCAGCGGCTACAGCATCGAAGTGGCCAGCCGGGATTTTCCATTGGAGGAAGGCGTCAATTTTCTCGCCAAACCATTCGGAGCACACAAACTCGCGCAAACCATCCGCGAAAAGCTGGATGCCATATCCGCTGCATCGGCTTAGGGTCACTGGGCATTCGACAGGAACGCCGCAATCATGCAGCGGCGGGCACTCGTGATTAAACCCGAATTCCGAAATGGAATTTCTGCGTTGGCGGAGCGCGGCCATCCCGGCTGCAGCAACGTGGGATGGACAGACGGTTGGAAAATGTTCCGTGGCTCGAACGAAGCTGGTTGCTGCGCCCGAGGTCGGGCGCACTCCGGGGTGGATGAATCCACCCCGCCACCGTCGGCAACTTCGGAGTTTGAGTTAACTGTCCTGCTGGATGAATCCGGCGTTCCATAATCGGCGGCCTCGGTCCCCGATTGCGCCGCGGCACGCGGCACGGACGGCTCGGCGAGCCGTCCCGATCAAACATCCGCAATCTGCCTACGCAAGTATTGACCAGAACCGGGCACGCTGGCATCCTTCACTTCCCACATAAAGACGGCACGGCGTCCGTCCGGGACGGCGGGAGCCGTTTGACGCCGGGTCCTGCAACGGACATGTTAAGTCAAGAATCGAGCATTTGATGCACACTATTTTATCCAAGCAGTGTCTCAGCCCGAACGTCACCCGTCTCGACGTTCAAGCGCCGCGGATTGCCCAAATCCGTCAGCCGGGCCAGTTTGTCATCGTCCACCAAGCCGAAGGAGCCGAACGCATCCCGCTGACGATTGCGGACGCCGACCCCGACGCCGGGACCATTGCGCTGGTGATCCAGTCCGTCGGAAAAAGCACGCGTGATCTCGTGGCGTTGGAGCCGGGTCAGGCCATCGCGGACATCGTCGGCCCGCTGGGGCATCCCACAGAGATGATTGAATCCGGCCACGCCTTGTGCATTGGCGGCGGCGTCGGCACGGCCGTGGTGCATCCCATCGCCCAGGGATTGCACAAGCGCGGCGTCAAAGTCACGAGCATCATCGGCGGACGCTCGAAGGAATGGGTGATTTTTGAAGCTGAACTGCGCCGGCTGGGCGAAGTGATTGTATGCACCGACGACGGTAGCTATGGCCGGAAAGGTTTTGTGACCGACGCTGCAAAGGATGCGCTGGCAGGCGGCGGCATCGGGATTGTCTATGCCGTCGGTCCGGTGCCGATGATGCGCGCGGTGGCGAACCTGACCAAGCCGCTGGGCGTCCGCACGATTGTGTCGTTGAACCCGGTGATGATTGACGGCACGGGGATGTGCGGCGGGTGCCGCGTTTCCGTGGGCGGCGAGACGAAGTTTGCGTGCGTGGACGGCCCCGAGTTCGATGGTCACAGAGTGAATTTTGACGAACTGCAAGACCGGCTATCCGCCTACCGCGAATACGAACAGAAATCCACAGCCTATGCGGAGGGCAATTGCCGTCTCGCGAAAACTCTCCCCAGTTAACACTTTCCCAATTTCCTGATGTTTTATGCCTGGCAAAATTACCACCAAGGAGCGCCTACAGATCAACCGGCAGAAGATGCCCGAACAAGCTTCCACCGCCCGCGCCGCCAACTTCGAGGAGGTCAACCTCGGGTTCACGGAGCAACTCGCCTTGTTGGAAGCCGACCGCTGCATTCAATGCAAAGACCCGCGCTGCATGGCGGGCTGCCCGGTGAACGTCAACATCCCGCGCTTCATCGGACTGGTTTCGGAAGGCAAGATCAGCGAAGCTGCGCAATGTCTCCTTTGCGACAACGCCCTGCCCGCCATCACCGGCCGGGTTTGTCCGCAGGAAACGCAGTGCGAGGAAGTCTGCGTGCGCGGCGCCAAAGGCTCGCCGGTAGGCGTCGGCTACCTCGAACGTTACGTCGCCGACTGGGCGCGCAATCATTCGGATCAACTGATAACCACCAAGGCACCCGCCACCGGCAAGCGCGTGGCCATTGTCGGCTCCGGTCCGGCGGGGCTCACTGCTGCCGGCGAACTGGTCCGCCTGGGACACGACGTCACGGTTTACGAGGCGCTCCACAAACCCGGCGGCGTGCTGGTGTATGGCATCCCGGAGTTTCGTCTCCCCAAAAAAATTGTTTCGCAGGAAGTCCAGCGATTGCAGAGCGCCGGCGTGAAGATTGAATGCAACGTGGTCATCGGCCGCACCTACACGCTGCCCGAACTGCGAGAGCGTTTCGACGCCGTATTCATTGCCAACGGCGCCGGCTTGCCCGTCTTCATGAATGTGCCGGGCGAAAACTTGAAGGGCGTTTATTCCGCGAATGAGTACCTCACGCGCGTCAACCTGATGGCCGCCTACCAGTTTCCCAACGCCGACACGCCCGTGCTTCACGGCAAATGTGTGGCCGTCGTGGGCGGCGGCAACGTGGCGATGGACTCCGTTCGCACCGCCAAACGCCTCGGCGCCGCCTCCGCCATGATTGTCTATCGCCGCACCAAGAACGAACTTCCCGCCCGCGCGGAGGAAGTCCACCACGCCGGTGAGGAGGGCATTCAGTTTGAATTTCTTACCGCGCCGGTGGAAGTCATCGGCAACGACAAGCGCTGGGTGACGGGCCTCAAATGCGTCCGCATGAAGCTGGGCGAACCGGACGCCTCCGGCCGCGCTCGGCCCGTGACCGTGCCCGGCTCGGAATTCGTTCTTCCGTGCGACATCGTGGTGGTGGCCATCGGCACGCGCGCCAACCCGCTGCTCACCGCGACCTGTCCGGACCTGAAACTCAACAAGTGGGGCAACATCGTCGCGGACGAAGCCGGGATGACCAGTTTGCCGGGCGTGTTTGCCGGCGGCGACATCGTGCGCGGCGCGGCCACCGTCATCCTCGCCATGGGCGACGGCAAGCGCACGGCCCGGGCCATGGACGAATATCTCAAGACGCACTGATGGTGCCTGCGGCTGTCAAAAGTTCTTTTGGTGGAGCGGGATGAAAATGGTGTTTTGGGCCGCCATCAATGAACGGACTGGGTGATGGGTAATACTTCAGCCTTGGTTGATAGGTAACAGTTTTTGTTGTTGCTGGCTAGTCTGGAGGATGGAGACCGAAGGTCGCAGTCCTCCAGACTCGTTCTCGTGCAGGTGGCCCAGCAAATAATTTTCAAACCACATTTCCGTCCGCCCGGCTTCAGCTTGGCGCAGACCGACCAACTGCCCGATCACGGCCTGTCCCACATAACGCAGGCCGGCCCGCCGCTTTTCCAGATCGGAGTTGAACTTGTCAATCTGCACGGGGATGACGAATTAACTGCCTCTGGGTAACATTCCTTTTTGGCGCCAAACGCGCTGACGCGGAGGGCGCGTTGTGGCTTGACGTTTTTTTTGGCGCTGGCAAAGTTGCCCGCGCCTTGAAGCCAGCTTAGCTCAGCGGTAGAGCAACGGTTTTGTAAACCGTGGGTCGTCGGTTCAATCCCGACAGCTGGCTCCATTTATTTACAAGGGGTTCCGGGGTTAACCATGTTATTATATCCATTTTCTTCTGACACAATTCTGACAAAATCAGTTTTTGCCAAGGGCGATGAGGTTTTTGGACGCAACCCCCAGAATTTTCCGGTCCATTCCTTTTTGACCTCTCGGACGTAGTGGCTTTTACAAACTTCATTGCTATTCCCCATGTCGTGAGAAACTTGGTTTAGGTCGCGGGTCAAATTGTAATAATACGTCCCGAACGAATGACGCAAAACGTCTTGTGTCCACACCAGACCCAAATTTTTTCGGAATTTTTTCTGTAAGCCATTGTGGTTAATTATGGGATTCAGCGGTTCGTTGGGCCTAATCGTTTTGACGTGATTGCTGACCCAAACATTTTTTTTGCATCCTCGTTGCCTGTGCGCGGCTACCGTGTTTAATTCCAGTCAATATGAAGACAGCAACCAAACAGACCGATAAAAAAACTGATTATTTGGACAACAAATTGATTCCGGCGATTTTGCAGGCCGACAAGCGAATTGAATTGGACAACAAGGGCGGCTCGCTCGTGTTGCCATTGGATTCTGACAAGGGAATTGTCGTAAATGGCTCCGTGTGGTTTTTGGCTTACGTCACACCGTTCTGGGAAGGTTCAAACGGAATTCCGATTGACGTTGGCAATGATGACGGCTCATACGCAGAAGGCAAAACCGTCCCTTACCGTAATTGTTACTTTTGGGGACACGGCAGTCCGTCAGCCATTGGCGGCATCAACCCCGCATCAGTGGCAACCAAATATGACATTCAAAAAGCTGCGGGAAACTTTCTGAACACAGCCAAACCGCAAAATTTTCATCCGTACCGTTTTGTTTTCATAGACGGCTGTTCCACTGGCAAAGGGAATTTTTGTGAGTCGTTTGGAATTCCAGCCCAAACGGTAAATAATCAATATTTTGCGAACGTTGGCGTTGAGTCCCGTGCTTTTCTCGGTTTCAAGTCCCCGAAAAATTTTAGCCCGACACAATGGACTTGGTATGCTTTGATGATTGGAGGCTTCTATGCAGATTGGCAGAGCGGGCAAAACACAGTCCAGCAATGCGTCGCGAATGCGGTGAACGGGGTTCACAATTATGGAGAAGTGACAATGGATTCTTCTTGGGTAATTTACGGCGCACCAGATTTGCAAATAAATACCATCACAAGACCATGAAAAAACTCGTTTTGTGGGGGATTTTGTGTATTGCACTGGTGCATATTGCGCCCGCTAAACTTTCAGATTCCGAAGCTGATGCCTTGCTTGCGACAATCAAGAAACTGCATCTTGCCCAAACTTCACTTGCCTAATCATCACGAATGCCATTGAATTGAACAACATCCCTGACCCTCCAACGAAACATTTGGAACGTCCTTTGCCGTCTCAGGCCACCAATTCAAAGTCAGCCATTCCGCCGATAGGTGGACAGGAAACAAAGCCATAAATTTTAGTCCCCCAAATCCCAATGCCCACAAGCAGGCAGGCCGTAACAGGTCTGCCTGCTTCGTTTTCAAGACCCTGAATAATGGTTCAAACCGTCATTGTAAATTGGCACGCCAGCACCATTTCCAAAGTCATTACAACGGCGCGTAATGACAAAACAAAACTGGCGCGGTTGTGCATCGGTGACGGTTAAACCGTTTGACGGTGTTGACCATCATTAACCCCGATTTCGTGGCACTTCTTCATAAAATTCTGTCAAGTTCTGACAAAATTTCCTCCTGTATAATAAATCCTGACCCGCCTATAAAAAATTGACAATTTTCAGAGTGAACCCGGCTTATGATTTGACGTGAGAATCGCTTTGTAAACAAAGAGCGATTTCGTGCTGAATTTACTTCTCAAAAAATTAAGCGGAATAAGGGGGATATAAAAAACTCTTTTGTAAACCGTGGGTCGTCAGTTCAATCCTGACAGCTGGCTCCATTTTCACCCGCCGCCCAAAATCGATTCGTTCCGGCCAGGGTCCACGCTTGACTGAAATACGGCATTCTTTACAGTGCTACGGTTTGCGCAAAACCCTTTTTATCGGCGTGCGTTTTGAATTCCATGAATAGTCGTTGGGCGGCCCTCATCGCGGCAGCTCTGGTGGTTTTTGCCGGCATCGTGATAACCTGGCAGTTCAGGCATTACGATGGAGGAGGGAGCGACCTGCATGCGTTCCTGGGCCAGTCCTTTCTTCTGGGGAGACAAATGGCTGGGACGTCTAACATCGTCGAGAGAGAAAAGCAGATCATTCCAGTTTCCAGCGGAGCCCGGTTTTACGATTTAACGCTGCCCAAAGATGCACGTCTCTTCATGGTGGATATGACTGGTCCCACGAACTTTGGCAAGATTGGTTATTTTTATTGGGGGACCTATTACCTCTTCCCGCGTGAAATCGGTGTAAGTGTGGACCAGCCCGCCCGCCAGACCAAAGATGGTTTCCTGGGCCGGACCACCGGGTCCGATCAGGAGATACTCGCCATGGGATTCGACGCGAGATTAGATGTCGCGATTGATGGCTCGCATGCCAGAATCAAAGTGTTGCGTGATCTTTCTTTTAAGAAGCCGGTCAATCCGGACTGGTTCGACTCCAATTCCGACACGGCTCTGGCGTTTCTGCTGCCCTTGTTGACGGCGTTGGCGGGGATGTGGCTGTTCCGTTTCCTGTTCCCCACCTTGAGCGGGCCGATGCCGCTGTTGGAACAACTGGCCTACGGCTTGGGCTTGGGCATGATGGCCGTGGCCGCGCTCACGCTGGGCGTCAAACTCTGTGGTTTTTCGGGACGAGGCTTGATTTTCCTGGTAACGGCCATTGGGGCCATGGCGGAAATCTGGCGTCACCGCAAAGTCTATGGGACCAGTGTTAGGGGTGGTTTTCGTGAGTTGGTTCACAGTCCCGTTGCCCTAGCCATCGGGGTGGCCGGGCTGCTGGTGTTCCTGATTCTATTCCGTCTGGCCGGCTTGCAGGGGCTGGCGGAATTCGATGCGGTAATGGCGTGGGCGCTCAAAGCCAAGATCTTGCACCTCTACACCGGGAGAGAACTGGTGCAATGGTTTTCTAATCTACGTCTGGCGCATGCGCATCTGGACTATCCGACGCTCGTGCCTTCGCTGCATGCCGCCACGTATGACACGCTCGGGCACGTGAATGAATTTGTCACCAAGTTCTGGCCCACGTGGATGCTGCTGTTTCTGCTGGTTGCCCTGGCCTCGCAGAACCGGGCCGGAAAAAGCTGGTTCCATGCCCCGGCATTTGCACTGCTGGGTGTATTGCTGTTGCCGGTCATCCAAATTTATGTCCAAAACGAAGGCGGCACCCTGCCGATGGTCTTCTTCACCGTTCTGGGCTTTGTGCAATGCGCGCTCTGGCTGATAGGAAAGGACCGCGCCCGGCTTGAACTGGGGCTGACGCTTTTGTTTGGCGCGGCGATGACGAAATTCGAGGGTTTCATTTTTCTGGCGCTGGTGGGAGGCTGGATGTTGCTGGTGCCCGCGGCACGGCCCTCCTTGAGACCGTCACGGCACTTCTGGCAGGTGTTGCTGTTTTGTTTTCTGGCGGCCCTGCCCTTCATCTGCTTGCGCATCCGTATACCTGTTTTGCACTATGAATCGGGTTGGGCCGGTTACGCCCTGCACAATCCCGGCCACACGCTGGCGAACTGGCCCGGCCTGTTCCTGATCCTGCTGGCCCGCTTGTTTATGAGTTCCGACTTTGCCAATTGGAGCGGTGACGGCGGACAGTTGCACTGGATCGGCCAATGGGATGGCTTTTCATCGTTGTATAATTATCCGACCCTGGGTTTGGCTTGGTTCTGCCTGTTGCTGACGGTGGTTCTCTGGCTGGCGGTTCCGGCCCGGCGTCCCGTCATTATCTGGACCCTGGCTATGCTCATCAGTGCTTTGGCGGCGTTCAGCGGCGTGTTTGCCAGCCTTGCCAACATCACCAACTTGGAGCAAGTGATCGGTTACACGGCTGATAACGTCGCGGGCCGATACATGCTCCCGGTGCTGCTGGCCTGGTTCGCCACGATGATGACCGTGTTTCTTGCCAGCTTGCCGCCAGCCACACCAACTTCTTCCAGCACGGGCGCCAGACCGCCTCTTGCGCCGGCGGAAAGATATCGAAAAAACAAGACGGGCAAGCAACGGCGACGGAGCTGATATGACCGCCCGCGCCAAAGTTTCGGCGCGGACTTTTGCGGCGTGGGGTTAAATCTTGCCGGAGGGGTGTTCGTTAACCGCCAATCAGGAACCCAAAATCATTCGTTGCCCCAGATAATTTTGACGTGGGCGACGCCGCATTGGACGGCTTGAATTGGCAGCGACGGGCTGAGTTCAAAGACCTTGATGTGGCCCGGTTGCACGAACGGCCTGAGCGCGGCGAAATCCACCGTGCCGGTGCCGGGCGCAGCGTGGTCGCCCACGGGAAAAACCACGTCATGAATGTGAAATCCGGCGATCCGGCTGGCCAGCGATTCGAGATGCTGCACCGGGTGAAGGAAACCCAGGTTTTCCTTGATTTGCCCGTGGCCGATGTCGTGCCAGTAAACCACGTTCGGGCGGTCGAACTCGCGGAAGAAAAACTCGAAGTCGGCTTCCAGCGGAATTTCCTCAAGCGCCTGCCGGTTTTCGATGCCGAGCTTGAGGCCGCGCTTTTCGGCTTCGGGCAGAATGATGCGCAACGTATCATAAACGCGCTCGACGACTTTCCCCTTGTTTGCTTCGCGTTTGGCGGCGGCCTCGGCGCGGAGCTTTTCGTATTGGGGCGATTTTTTTCCGTCCCGCTCCAGCATCGCACCCAGCTTTTCGGTGTAATCCTTCATCTCCATGCGACCGAGGTGCAGCACGATGGCCGGAGCTTTGACGCGCTCGGCAAAATCCAGCGTCTTGAGCGTGTACTTGACCGCCAGTTCGCGCTGACGCGGACGTTCGTCGGAAAATTCGTAGAGGTTGGGCGAGGCATGATTCACGCCCAGCGGCAGCGGACAAAAATTATGGAGGCTGGAGATCTTGATCTCGCCCGCGTCCACGGCTTCCAGGATGCCGGACACGAGGCCGAGCCGGATGCCGTGGCTGAGTTCGGCGTATTCGAAGCCGAGGCCGCGGATTTCGCGCAGCATGGCGCGACCGTCCGTGTGGCGGTGGGAATTCCAGCAGGTGGACAGTGAATACATACGCCGCGGTTAAAAATAAAAGACCGGGCGCATCGTAATCGGATGCGCCCGGCTTTGGAAACTGCAAAATTACAGGTCGGCGTAACGCGCGGTCAGCATCGCGGAAAAGCGCGCGGCTTTTTCCTTGCGCCGGCGCTTTTCACTCGGCTTTTCGAAATGCCGGTGATTGCGCACGACCTTGAGGGTTCCTTCGCGGTCAACTTTTTTCTTTAGTCGCCGCAACGCGCGTTCAACGGGTTCGCCTTTTTTTAATCTTATTTCAGTCAACGCAACTCACTTCCTTCCTGGGGCGAGTAAATCCCCTCACAGACGGGGCTCGCAAACGGGCGCGAAGTATGGTTTTTCCGCCGCCGTTGTCAATGCGCAAAAGCGGGCGGTTGCATTTGCCCGCGGCAAAGTTATTCTGACCGCATGATTAAAGGGAAAAGAACAGTCAAACCCGCCGCCGATCTGGAATTGCAGCGCCGGATTGAGGAACTCATCGCCTTCAAGGGCGGCGGCCACAACGAAGCCCAGGTCGCCGACATCATCGAAAACGCACTCAAGCTGCTGGCCGACGTGAAGGACACCGGTGACGCCCGCGTGATTCAAACGGCGTTGCGCGAACTGCGCTTTGCCTTCCGCCTTTTCGCGCCGTATGCCCATGTCCGCAAGGTCACCATTTTCGGCTCGGCCCGGACGCAACCGGACCAGGTGGAATACCAGCAGGCCGTGGACTTCGGGCGCAAGATTGCCAAAGCCGGCTTCATGGTCATCACTGGCGCCGGCCCGGGCATCATGCAGGCCGGGCACGAAGGCGCCGGCCCTGAAAATAGTTTCGGCGTGAACATCCGCCTGCCGTGGGAACAAAGCGCGAATCAAGTCATTCGCGAGGACAAAAAATTGGCGACGTTCAAATATTTTTTCACCCGCAAATTGATTTTCATCCGGCATTCGGACGCCATTGTGCTGTTCCCCGGCGGCTTCGGCACGCTCGACGAGGGATACGAGGCGCTCACGCTCATGCAAACCGGCAAGAGCCAGCTCATGCCGCTCGTGCTCGTGGATCCCCCCGGCGGCACGTATTGGAAAACGTGGGACAAAAACATCCGCGAACACCTGCTGCGCGATCAGTTGATTTCGCCCGACGACTTGAATCTTTACCGCATCACCGACAACACCGACGAGGCGGTGAAGATCGTCACGCGTTTTTACCGGAATTATCAATCCACCCGCTTCGTGAAGGATTTGCTCGTCGTCCGGCTCAAAAACGCGCCGTCGGATTCCGCCCTAGCCGCGCTGAACGAGGACTTTGCCGACATCATCAACGGCGAACCCATTAAAAATATCAATCCGACGCCGGAAGAAGTTGAAGGCGGGGACAACCTGGACCTGGCGCGCATCGCCTTCGGCTTCAACCGCCACGATTACGGCCGCCTGCGGCAGCTGATTGATGTGTTGAACGGGTTGTGAAATTGTCGCCCACCGAAGGCAAACCATCCTTTGTTGCTGCCAAGCTTGACAGCGCGCCCGGCCCTGTTACCTTTGCATCGTGAACAGTAAGCAAGTGAACAACGCAGCCAGCAGCCAATATTACTTTTATTGGTTTAGCCAGGTCGGCGCGCACTTGCGGTTGCGATAGAATTTTAACCAAACCAATCGCCGCAGGTCGCCAAAACGCCTGCGGCGTTTTTGTTTTTGCGACCTTCGGCCAACCCATAAAAAAACCATGATCATTGTGCTCAAACCCCGGATTTCGAGAAAAGAGGAGCAGGCCGTCCTCAAGGAAATCCGCAAACTCGGCTACACCCCCCACGTCATGCGCGGCGTGGCGCGCACCGTCATCGGCGCCATCGGTGACGAACTCACACACGCCAACCTCGAAACGCTGGTTTCGGAATTCCCTCGCGCGGTCGAAAGCGTCATGCCCATCCAGAAGCGGTACAAGCTCGTCAGCCGCGAGGCGCATCCGGCCAATTCCACCATCCGCGTCCGCGAACACGTCATCGGTGGCAAGAAACTTCACGTCATGGCCGGACCATGCTCGGTTGAGAGCGAGAAACAACTGCTGGCTACCGCCGAGGCGGTGAAGGCCACCGGGGCGACCTTTCTGCGCGGCGGCGCATTCAAGCCGCGCACGTCCCCCTACGAATTCCAGGGACTGGGCGAGAAGGGCTTGAAGCTGCTGGCGAAAGCGCGAAAAGAAACCGGCCTGCCGGTCATCACCGAACTGCTTTCCGAAAACCACGCCGAAATGGTGGCCGAGTACACGGACATCATCCAGATTGGCGCGCGCAATGCGCAGAACTTCCAGCTATTAATTGCCGCCGCCAAGACCGGCAAACCGGTCCTGCTCAAGCGCGGCCTTTCGATGAAAATCGAGGAATGGCTGCTAGCGGGCGAATATGTGCTCGCCAACGAAAACCCGAATCTCCTCTTCTGCGAACGCGGCATCCGCACGTTCGAAACCTACACGCGCAACACGCTGGACCTCTCGACCATTCCCATCATCAAGCGTGAATCGCACTGCCCGATCGTGATTGATCCGAGCCAGGGCGCCGGGCGCGCGGACCTGGTGGCGGCGATGTGCAAGGGCGCGGTGGCGATGGGCGCGGATGCGTTATTGATTGAAGTACACCCGAATCCGGCGGAAGCCTGGAGCGATGGCGCGCAGCAGGTGTCGTTCGACATGTTCGCCAAACTAATGCAGGAATTGAAGCCGTTCATTGCGGCGGCCGGACGCGAATAAATCATCCGTTGCCCCGGTCGCGCGTGGCTATTTGCCGTCTGATGCTTTGCCGCCACCGACGCAAGAAGGTTATTCTCGTTCTTGACCTGCCACTACGCGATCCCGTGCAGCCCCCTCTTGCGGCTTTACATTTTTCCCACCTTCATCATTTTTGCAAAACAATAAAGTCACATTAACTTATTCTGCGATGTATGAAATAGTTTTATTATTATACTGATAACTGCTTATTCTTTAGTGTATAAACTATTTTCATTCTAATGACAATAAATGTTTATTGTTCGCCAAGGGATGTCGTAGCGACCCCCCGTCCCGGCGCGCTACTGTTTCGCACATGATTGCAGTTGGTGCATAGTTCGAGAACCGGCGAAACGCAGGCATGAAGATTTTTGTCACAGGTTTGAGCTACAAAACCGCGCCCGTGGAAATCCGCGAAAGGCTGGCGGTGCGGCCATCGCTTTTGCCGTGCTTGGGCTGCCGGTTGAAGCTCAACGCCGGCTTGGAGGAGGTGGTGCTGGTTTCCACCTGCAATCGCGTCGAGGTTTATGGCGCGACTTCGTCCTGGGTGCAGGACAAGGTGTTTCGCATCTTCCAACAGCTTTGTCCCGATCTGGATGTGACGCCCCATGTCTATGTCAAGGAAGGTGCTGCCGCAGTGGAACATCTGTTTTCGGTGGCCAGCGGTCTGGACTCCATGGTGATCGGCGAGACGGAAATCACCGGCCAGATCAAAAATGCCTATCAAGCGGCGCAACAATTCGGGCTGACCGGCCGCATGACGAACCGGTGGTTTCAAACCGCCCTCCAGGTCGCCAAGGAAATCCGCACCCATACGGGCATTGGTCGTGGCGCCACTTCCGTCGGCAGCGTGGCTGTGGAACTGGCGGAAAAGATTTTCGCCGGGGATTTGTCGGACAAGACGGTGATGATTCTGGGCGCGGGCAAGATGGGCGAGGCCTGTGTTCGCCACCTGGCCAAGAGCGGCGCCCGGTCGGTGCTGGTGGCCAACCGTTCTCTCGAACGCGCGCAGGCGCTGGCCGCGGAATTCGGCGGACGCGCCCTGTCGTTTGACGAGCACTTGCAGGCGCTGACGGAGGCGGACATTGTGGTGAGCTCCACGGGCAGCCCGACGACGGTTTTGCACAAGAGTGAGATTGCCGGTATTTTGGCGGCGCGGGCCAACCGGCCGCTGGTCCTGGTGGACATTGCCGTGCCGCGGGACATCGCCGCGGATGTTGAGGAACTGGAAAACGTTTACCTCTACAACATTGACCACCTGGAGGCCATTGTCCGCGAAAATTCGCGGATGCGGGAACAGGAGCTTTCCAAGTGCAGCGAAATCATTACCCGTCGCGCGATGGCTTTGATGCTGAAAATGAACACGCCACCCATTACCCGGCCTGCTGTCAATGTGGAATTGGTGCCAGGCTGGGCCCTGTGCGAGGCGGCGATATGAGCCGAATTGCAACCGCGACAAGCAAAAATTACACCGACAATTTAAGACCAGACAGAATCAAAAACCTATGAAAACATACAATCCCCTCTGGAAACGGTTTGCCGGCCTGACGGCGATGGCATTGGCGCTGGCCGGAGCCGTGACTACCGTCAATGCGGCGTCGATTGCATTGGTTGGCCAGGTTGTGCTGCGTCCGCTCACACCGAATGAAATCTCATCAACTTACGGGTATTCACTGACCAATGCCCAGTTCTCCGCCGGCCTTGGCAATATTGCCCTGGGTGAGCCGGTCTATCTCGACGCCATGGTGTCCGCTTCCATTGCGCCTTCGAACATCATTAGCGTCACTTGGTCACTGCCCACCAACAACATACCTCTGAGTTCGCTGGCGGTGTTGACCAACAGTCCGTTGGGTACCAATGTGCCGCTTTTCAAGACGGGAGATCGTGTCACGGGTGGGGCCAGTGGAACTCCCTCACCACTCTATCAACTGGTGGGCCGGACCTTTTTCCGCCCGGATATCGCCGGACAATACACCGTCCTGGCCACCATCACCACGACAGGCCACAACGGCACGAATACCATTGCCCCGGTAACGACGAACATCGCTCTGACCATTTCGGCGGGCACTTATCTTGGCGTTAATACTTGTGAAGCCTGCCACAACGGGGCTCTTATAAGTTACGGTGCGGATGACATTTATTCCACTTACACGAATACGCCCCATGCCTCGTTCTTCACCCGTGCCATTAATGGCCAGGTGAACAGCCACTACAGCAAGAGTTGCATTCAGTGCCATACTCTTGGCTATGACACCAATTCGTTCGCCGTCAACGGCGGCTTTGACGATGTGGCGACGTCGTACGGCTGGACTTTTCCGACGGTGTTGACCAACAGCAACTGGGCCGCCATGCCGGCGGCATTGCAAAGTGTGGCCAACATCCAGTGCGAAAACTGTCACGGCCCCGGCAGTCAGCATCCGTTTTCGCAGGGCCTTTTGGGAAATACCAATTTCATTTCCATCAGCTACGGCGCGGGTGTTTGCTCGCAATGTCATGACAGCTTGACCGCCGAATACCAAAGCGCGGAATGGAACAATTCGCTCCATGCCTCTTCCGCCAGAGAAACCAGCGCCGCCTGCGTCCGCTGCCATACGGCACCTGGCTTCGTTGGTTGGGCTACGGCTGGCGGTATGAGTGCGCAGAATATATATCCAACTAATGTTATTTCAGCATATGGGTTATCCACTAATATTTTAACCACCGCCCCCAACACAAACTACGAGGCGATCACCTGTCAGGCCTGCCACGACCCGCATGATGCTTCCAACCCGCACGAATTACGCATGGGTTATAATGTTACACTCTCCGATGGCACGGTGGTCACGAACGCCGGCGCCGGCGGCTTCTGCATGGAATGCCATAACAACCGCAACGGTTCCGTCACCAACATGTTGGCAAAATATCCTTTGAGCCAGGCCAACTGGGCTGGCGGCGTCGGTTTCGGCCCGCATGACAGCCCGCAGGGTGACATGCTAGAAGGCGTGAATGCCGTGACCTACGGTCAGGTGATACCCAGCGCTCCACACGCTAATGTGGTGCCTGACACCTGCGCCGGTTGCCACATGCAGACGATCGCTACCAACGATCCGGCCTTCACCAAGGCGGGTGGCCATACCTTCAAGATGAGTTATACGAACAGCCTGGGGGCCAAGGTTCCAGTGGCCTATGTCTGTACCCAATGCCATGGTGCCGTTACCAACTTTGATATACCGGCGCCCGATTATGTTGGTTACGGCTACAGCCAGGGCATCCAGACTCAGGTTCAGATCCTGCTCAACCAATTGTCCATGCTCCTCCCGCCCGCGACCTATCAGGCGAATCCCTCCAACTATGTTGCGGACGGCCTGGTCAAGACTGCTTCAACGTTCCGAACGGTCCCGACCAACTGGCCGGCGAGATTCTTGCAGGCGGTCTATAACTTTGAGTTCGTTGCCAATGATGCCAGTTTGGGAGTTCATAACTCAAAATTCGCGGTCGGTCTGCTCAAGGCTTCCATCGCCAATCTGACGGGTATTTCCACCAGCGGCGGTTTGCCGGATGCGTGGGAGATCCATTACTTCGGTCCAAATTTTGCCACGAATCCGGCTGCCGGTCCCAACGCCATCAACAATACCAACGGCATCCCCAACTGGATGATGTACGCTTTAGGGCTTGCTCCAACCAGCGGCTCCATTGTGGTAAATGGTGTGATCTATGTGAATGGCAATAACATCGTCAACGGTCAGACCAACACCGTGGCCATCTATACGGCGGCGGAAATCGCCTTCAATACGCAGACCGGGACGACCTATACCATTCAAGGCATCTCCGCCCTTACTGGCAGTTGGCAGAACATAAGCACCAACATCCCCGGCACCGGCGGATCCATCAGTTACCTGACCCCAACGCGGAAAAATACGCAGATGTTCTACCGCGTGATACACACGCCTTGACCGCGCGACAGTTTGTTTTGGCTGCAATTCAACCCTCCCCCGCAACGGGGAGGGTTTAGTTCGGCCGGATCGCTTCGTGCTCGCAGGAAACGGAGCCACGAGCCACGTTACAAATGAAAATGGACAAAAGACGGGATGCCGGTTGCTACCGAATCCCCCCCTTTGCCGGGGAGTGCCGATGGCCGGATACAAAACCGGCAGCGGCGTTATTTGGTGCCAGCGGCTACAGCTGCGGTTTTCATCTGTTCAAAGACGGAAATCTGGGCCTGCAACCGTGCGGCGATGGCCTTGATCTTTTCCGCTTGGTCCAACTGGACCTGCTGGAGATGTTTCATCGCGGCCTGCTGTTCCGCTTCGGACCCGCCGTTTTGCAACTTGGCGAGTTGTTGTTGCGCGGCCTGAATCTGCTTCTCCATCTCGGTCCCGGCTTCGCTGAATTTGTTCACAGCGGCCTCGCGCAAAGTTGTGATCCCGTCGTCCAGCGACGTGCCGTTAATATCGGGAATCAGGCGGACAATTTCATTGGTGACCTCGGGGGAAACCGGGGTGCTTGCTCTGACGATGACCGAAGCCTGCGTTGCAGCAATGCGGAGAATTGCCCGGGCCAGGTCAAACTCCAGCGCAGGTTCCCATTCGGCCTGGAGTTGGGACAGGGATTCCTTCCGCCCCTCGCAGACAACGGTGATTCCCAGAAAACAAGCATCACCCTTGTCGAGGTTGAAGGGACGGATGCCATCGGCCGCGGCGGCGTCCGCGTTGGCTCCGGAGGTCGAGACGTTCCGGGTCACCCGGATTTTACCGGCATTGACGCCTTGAAATTCGGACAGCAAACGGTCCACCCGCCCGGAAAAATCCTGAAGCGGTTCCGGAGCGCTGCCCGTTGGGAGCACCGAATAAAACCGGATTTCCACCGGCAAATTCAACTGGCGCAATTGTTCCCGGGTATTGCTGGAAAGTCTGGGGCCACCCGATCCAGCCAAAAGCCAGCCCGCTGCGGGTTTGTTGTATTTGAACCAGACGCCGGCCAGGACAACTCCCAGCAGGACCAGGACCGGCGCCAGAATCAGATTGCGGCGGCCGGATGGCCGGTCAGCGGCCGGCGAAGTATTCGCAGAGGATGGGTTCATTCAGCAAAGTCCTTTTTTGATTTCAATCTTCGGGTATTATTCCCGCCTGTCAATTTTAGAAATTTGGGAAATTCCAACGCTGGCGGAAGTTCCACCCCGGCCGACCATTCAATCTGTCGGAATGGACAATTTGTGCCGTGCATGGAAGAATTGAAACCATGAACCGGACGAACCGATTATCGTCCAAGGCGGGAGCGTTGTTCGTTCCGGCCGGGGTGGTCGTTTTTTTCACGACGCTGTCCCTGATGGCCCAGTCGGTCCCACACCTTAGTACCACCCAGCCGGGCGGGATGCCGGGACTGCCGGTGATGGGCAATATGGTGCGGTTGACCAACGGCATGCAGGTCACCTGGGACGGCCCATCCGGTTATTATCAGGTCTATCAGAAGAGCAACAACCTGATGGCCCCGTGGGTGGCGCTGGGCAAGGCAACCAATTACCTCCGTTACGCCGTCATCACGAAGCTTTACAGCAACGCCTTCTTCCGCGTCTCCGGACCGGCGCCTGCGTATGTCGGAGTTCAGGCCTGTGCCGGGTGTCATGACAACATTCGCACCCCGGAACTGAAGACCCCGCATGCGCGTGCGTTTACCAACACGACCGTGGTGGTCACCAATCGCACGGTGGGTTACGGGTTGCCGAGCGGATTTGTCAGCCTGGCCAAAACTCCGCAACTGGCCAACGTCCAGTGCGAGAACTGTCATGGGCCGGCGGCCAATCATGCGGCCAATCCGGATGATTACACCGTAATCCCGCAGGTGGAACTTGCCGCCACCGTGTGCGGCGGCTGCCACACCGGTCCCATGCAACCCATTTACGAGGAATGGAACAGCAGCGGTCACGCCGCCGTGGTGCCGGATGCGCTGTCGGTCATGAGTTCGTCCACCAACAACATCAGCAGTTGCGGCCGCTGCCATTCCGGCTCCGTCCGGCTCGCCTTGATCGGTGGACAAAATCCCGTTGCGCTCACGAACGACCTGAACGTCGCCATCACCTGCGCGGTTTGCCACGACCCGCACTCGACCAATTCCAATCCGGCCCAAGTCCGCAATCCCCTCTTCTCGACCAATTATTTTTCCCTTAGCACCACGGACATGTTCACGAACGTGTACGCGGCGAACACGAACATCAATCTCTGCGGCCAATGCCACAACGCCCGCGGAGCCGCGTGGACCGACACTTCCCGCGCGCCGCATACCTCCCCGCAATACAACTTCCTGCTCGGTTCCATCGGCGAATTGCCGAGTGGTCCGACTAATTTTGTTCCGGCCACCTTCAATCCCGGCACCCACGCGGGGCTGCCCGATCCCGGCACCTTTTACCTGACCAATCAATGTGTGTCCTGCCACATGCAAAAGGACGCTCCGCCCGCCACCACCCACACCCACACGTTCGCGGTGACTTCTCACGCCGTCTGCTTGAACTGTCATTCATTTGACCCCGGAAATTCGGCGCCTGGTGTTTCCAACCAGATTACCACGGTGCTTGTCTTGTTGAACAACTGGGCCGCCACAGTACGGGGGGCGTTGCAGACCAATAGTGGCGCTAACGGTGGCGCCCTCTGGGAATACACGACGCCCGGCGGATTGAAATTGGTAACCGACCCGTTGTCGGGGTACGCGACCGGTTGGACCTTGGTGAACCAGGGGACGAATACAGGGCCGAACGCCGTTGGTCAGGCCCTGATCCCGGACAACATCAAAAAGGCCCGGTTCAATTTATATCTCGTGGTTAATGACGGCAGCCTAGGCATCCACAATTGGATTTTTGCCCTCAACCTGTTGTCCGCGGCTGAAAACATGATCTACCAGGAATTATACCCTTGAACAGCAGGCCACGGCGCGATTTTGAATATGAGTGAAATGAACGACAATCAACCATCCGCATGACAAAACTGTCATTCATCAAACTTCCGTTGCTGCGTGGCAAGCGCGGTCGAAATCTGGTGCTGGCGGCCGGCGGAGTTGTTTTGCTGCTGGCGGGCATCTCCTGCAGCACCGTCAACCGCCAGGTGGTGGAGCTTCCCGATGTGCCCGGAGCCAAATACATCGGCTCCTCGGAATGCGAACAATGCCATGAGGACCTTTACCGGGGCTTCCAGACCGCCGACCACTCGCGTCTGATTGCCGCAGGGACCAATGCGCTCAACGCCGGGTGCGAATCCTGCCACGGACCTTGCAGCCTGCACTCGGATTCGGGCGGGGAAATCAAGCCGCCGTTCAGCTTTACCTCCGGTCGTCCCGAACCGGCTAATGCGGCCACACTGGCCGGGGTGCCACCAGCCCGGACAACGGAAACCGTTTGCTACCAGTGCCACAACGATGTTCGCGGCCAGTTTCAATTGCCCAGCCATCATCCCGTGCCCGAGGGCAGGATGAAATGCACGGAGTGCCATTCGCCGCACAAGGGAAGCGTGCTCTCCGGCGGTGGCACGGCCCTGCTTTCCCAGAACGAAAACTGTCTTAAATGCCACCCGGCCCAGCGCGGGCCGTACGTTTTTGAACACGAGGCGATGCAGGAAGGTTGCACCACCTGCCATACGGCTCATGGCAGCGTTAACGCCAAAATGCTGACCGTGCGCGATTCCAACCTCTGCCTCAAATGCCACTTCCAACAGCAGGTTCAGAATGGAACAACCATCAGCATCCTCATTGGGGGCAAAGATCATACCCTAAGCCTGCAACAAGGCGCCTGCTGGTCGGCGGGATGCCATGAAGCTGTCCACGGCTCGCGCGTCAATCCATCGCTCAGATTTTAAACTGTCACCGGAATGCCGATGAAAACAAAATCCCCATCCCGCAAACGACTTGACCAGGCCTTCCGGCGGGCATGGTATCGTCGTTGTATCATATTCGGGGCGATGCTGCTGTCGTCCGGTGCGACTGCCCGGGCCGGTGACACGAATGCCCCGTCAATGACGCCCGGGCAGTTCTTTGAGGGCGGCACGAAATCTTACGACAATTGGGTTGAATTGGGTGTGGGCGGCCTGATCACTTCGGGGGCACAGGCACAGCAGCAATACCAGTTGAGCAATGATCCCTTTGGCGGTGTCAGCGACCTTCATCTGCAAAAGGACGTCGCCAAAAATACCACGCTTACCCTGGACGGACACGCGCTGTTCGATCAAAACGACTACAAGCTGATCCTCGGTTTGCAACGCGAAGATTTCGGATACATCAAGTTCAACATCACTGACTTTCGCACCTGGTACAACGGCGCCGGCGGCTATTACGACGGCAAGCAATATCAGCTCCCGAATGATGCATTATCCCTGGATCGCGGCACAATTTCATTTGAAGCGGGACTGACCCCGAAGGATCTGCCCCAAGTCATCTTCAAATATATGCACAGCTACCGCGACGGGGACAAGAGTTCCACCATCTGGGGACCGGTACATCCTGATTACCCGAATACGCCGACAACAACTGTGCGCAATGTCTTTCCATCCCTTTATAACATTAATGAAAAGGTGGACAGCTACGCGCTGGATGTGACTCATCATATTAAAACCACGGACTTCGGCGCTGGCGTGCGCTACGAAACCGCCAGCCTGGCCGACACGCACCTGGAGACGTTATACCCAAACGAGGGTCAGCCGTTGCAGCAGAATGTCACTGACCGTCAGGGGACTTCGTACGACATGCTCAATGTGCATGCCTTCAGCGAAACCTGGCTCAAAAAGAACCTATTCTTTTCCACCGGTTATTCGTTTGCCAATCTGAACGATACCTTTTCCGGCAGCCGCATCTATGGTGATGATTATGACGTGGGCTACAGCCCCAACCTGGGTAACGGCTTGGGCTACACCAGTCTCAACGGCGGCGCTCACGAGCAGACGCATGTGGGGAACGTGAACCTCATGGCCACTCCCGTCAAAAATCTCACCATCGTGCCGTCCCTGCGGGTGGAGTCGGACACCTGGAACGCGAATTCCAGCGGCACGGGAACGTCCGGCACCGACACGCAGCCTTTCAGCGGCAATGGCAATGGGGAGATGATGGATGTGCGGGAACGTCTCGATGTGCGGTACACCGGCGTCACCAACTGGGTGTTTTCCTGTAGCGGCGAATGGACGGAAGGCAATGGAAATTTGTACCAAACGAACGGCCTTTATACGGTGAACGGATCTCCCGGACCGCCCCCCGTTCTGAGCCTGACCGATGAAACACGCTGGTTCCAGAAATATTCCATCGGCGCCCGATGGTATCCCATCCGCCGCGTCACCATTGACGCCGGCGGGTATTACAAACGGAACGAATACGACTACAATATCGTCCAGGACAGTACGTCGAACCTGCCGGCCAACGGTAATGCTTACCCGGCTTACCTGACCATGCAGAACTTCCAAACGTACGATGGCAACTTGCGTGTGACGCTCCGGCCCGTTCAAAACATCATCTTGGTCAGCCGCTATGAGTATCAGTACTCCATTATCAACACGGCGCCGGATTCGAGTTCCGGACTGGGCGAAACCCAGTCTTCGCAGATGACCAGCCAGATTTTCGCGCAAAACGCCAGTTGGACTCCGTGGAGCCGGTTGTGCCTGCAGGCCGGAGTTAATTACGTCGTCAGCGAAACCAAGACCCCGGCGTCCGCCATTACCCAGGCCGTGCTCAATTCGCAGAACAACTATTGGACGGTGACTTTTGATTCCTCGTTGGTGGTGGACGACAAGACCGATCTTACCCTCGGCTTCGTCTATTATCAGGCGGACAATTACAACAACAACTCCAGCGTCGGCCTGCCACTCGGTGCCGGAGCGGATGAGCAAACCCTGACGGCCGCCGTCACCCGGAAAATTACCAAGAATCTGCGCGTCAGCCTGAAATACGCCTACACCCATTACAACGACTGGGCGTCGGGCGGAAACAACAACTACGACGCCCAGATGGTTTACTCCACCCTGCAATATCGCTTTTAATGGTGCATCGCTGCGCGGCAGCGACCCAGTTCCGCTTCCGTAGGAGCCGACGTAAGGAGGCTCTCCTGAATTTACGATTGACGATTTATGTATCGTTCCACATTTCATGCGCGATGCGTAAATCGTAAATGATGAGCCTCACCCCGGCGTCCACGGTTTCGAGAAACCCCTGCCAGAATAAACTTGAATCTTCATCAATCTGTCATCTAATTTACCTATTGTGAAAAGTCGTCCGATTGAAAAATGCGGGATCGTTTCCCGTCACCGGTTTCCTCAACCCGTTTGGTGGTTCTCCGTCCTCGTGCCGTTGTTGCTCGCCGCCGGCTGCCATCGCGATGAAGTCAAAGTCTATCGCGTCGCCAAGGACCAGGATCAGGCGCAGACACAAACCGCGCCCGCCCTGCCCGCCGATTCGCCCAACCCGGCCCTGCCGCCGGGACACCCGGACATCTCGTCCACACCCGTGGCTTCCCTGCCGCTGACATCCGAATCCGCCCGGCCACAACTGACCTGGAAAACGCCGGACGGCTGGACCGAAGTTCCGCCCGGCGAAATGCGCGTGGCGTCGTTCAAAATCCAGGGCCAGAATGGCAAACAAGCCGACATGAGTGTGGTTCCACTGCCCGGTATGCCCGGCACCGATGATGCCAATGTCAACCGCTGGCGCGGTCAGGTCGGCCTGCCGTCCGTATCGCCGGAGGAGCTGAAAAAATCCGAGGAAAACGTCGAGACCGCCGGCCAGCCGTCGCAGCTCTACGACATTTCCGGCCCAAACTCCGGCAATGGCGAGGCCGCGCGGATTCTGGGCGTCATTCAACATCGCGACGACGCGGTGTGGTTTTTTAAAATGACCGGCGATGCCGGCTTGGTCGAACAGCAAAAACTCGCGTTCGTCGCCTTTCTTAAATCGGTGAAATTCGTAGCGGCGCCGGCACAAGCGGAAATGCCACCAGCACATCCGTCCGTCGGCGACATGGGCACGCTGATGACCACCGCCGCCACGATTTCCAGCGAAGGCAAACCAAACTGGCAGGTACCCGCCGGCTGGCAGGAGGTTTCCGGCGGACAATTTCTTATCGCCAAATTCACCATTACCGGCGACAGCGGTGCCGCCGCCGTCAACGTCAGCAGTTCTCCCGGCGAAGGCGGCGGTTTGGCCGGCAATGTCAACCGCTGGCGCGGCCAGCTCGGTTTGGCTCCGTTGTCCGAAGCCGAAATGAACAAATCGGTGACGGCGATTGACGTGCCGGGTGGCAAGGCGTCGCTCGTGGACATGAGCGGCACAGACGCGCGGACGGGCCAGCCGACCCGGCTCGTGGGCGTGATAGTCCCGCAGTCCGGCCAGACTTGGTTTTACAAACTGATGGGAAATGCAAAGGTCGTGGAAAGCCAGAAAGACGCGTTTACCAAATTCGTTCAAGGCGTGAAATACTGAGATTAAAATGACTAAATCCTAAATCCGAATGACTAAAGAAACCCCAACAACGAATCCCGAATTACCCAAAGGCGTGGCCATTGGGTTGGTATTCGGATTTCGTCATTCTTTCGTCATTAGGGCTTCGTCATTCGTCATTTTAATTTCGCAGTAAGAATTCCATTTGTAATGCTCAAGCAACTGTTCAAATTATTCTCGTCCCTCAAGCTGACGGTCGTCTGTCTGGTGCTGGGTTGCGTGATTGTCTTCTGGGGCACCATCGCCCAGGTGCATCTAGGACTGTTCAAGGCCCAGAATGAATTCTTCCGCAGCTTTTTCGTCTATTGGACGCCGCCCGGCTCCGGCTTCCACGTCCCCATATTTCCGGGTGGCTATTTCATCGGCACTGTCCTGCTCATCAACCTGTTTGTCGCGCACTTCCGCTATTATCAGCCCGGCAAAAGAAAAATCGGCATCATGCTGATTCATCTCGGCATCGTGCTGTTGCTGCTCGGGCAGATGCTCACCGACTTTCTGTCCCGCGAAAGCAGCCTGCACTTGCGCATCGGCGAAACAAAAAATTACACCGAGGCCGACCGCGCCTTTGAACTGGCCGTCCTCGATACCACCGACAAGGACGCCGACAAGATTGTCGCCATCCCCTGCAGCCTGCTCGTCCGGCGCGGAGAGGTGGGCGACCCGGAAATGCCGTTCCGCGTGCGGTTAAAAATCTTTTACCCGAATTCCTTGCTCGCCCAGCAGTCCCAGCCGGGCTACAAGCCGGTCAAACCCACCGCCGGTCTCGGCTCCGGCATCTGGTGGCGCGAAGAACCGCGCGAAACGGAAATGAACCGCATGGACATGCCGTCGGCCCTCGTCGAGATCGTTGCGCCCCAAGGTTCGCTTGGCTCCTTCCTCGTGTCCGCCTGGCTGGACCGGCCGCAAGCGTTCAGCTTTGACAATCATGCCTACGAATTGTTGCTGCGGCAGGAACGGTATTACCTGCCGTTCAGCATTCATCTCATCGAATTCCGCCACGACAAATATCCCGGCACCGACATTCCCAAGAATTTCTCCAGCCGCGTCCGGCTGCAAAACCTGGAAAACCGCGAGGACCGCGAAGTGCGGATTTTCATGAACAACCCGCTTCGCTATGCCGGCGAAACATTTTATCAGGCGAGCTTCGACCCCGACGACCACGGCAGCGTCCTGCAGGTGGTGCATAATCCCAGTTGGCTCACGCCGTATCTCTCCTGCGTGCTGGTCGCCATCGGACTGACGATCCAATTTCTCAGCCACCTGATTCCCTTTTTGAAACGGAGGATGGCGAAATGAAAAAATGGATTCCCCTCATTCTGGTCGTGGTGATGGCGGGCTGGATCCTGTCCAGCCTGCGCCAGCCGCCGGAAACCGGCTTTCACGCGCGCGATTTCGGCAAGCTGCCCATCCTGATGAACGGCCGGTTCCAGCCGTTCGATTCCGTCGCCCGCAATTCCCTGCTCCAAATCCGCACCAAGCAAACCGTCCCCATCGAGGAAAATGAAAAATCCCGAACCCTGACGGCCACGGATTGGCTGCTCGAAGCGATGATGAAACCGGAACAAGCCGACGACCGGAAAATCTTCCGCATTGACAACAACGAGGTCACCGAACTGCTCAAACTGCCGGACAACCAGAAATTTTACTCCTTCAACCAGCTTCGGCCCCAGGTGGACGAAATCGAAAAGCAGGTCCGCCGCATCGAACCCCTCGATTCCTCCAAACGCACCGTCTTCGAGTCGCAGTTGATGAAGCTCGACGAGGTCATGAACCTGTACCAACGGCTCGGAATCAGCCTTAAACCGCCGGGCTCGGACGATTTCGCGGCGGAGCTCGACGCCTACCAAAAAAGCATTCCATCGGGCATCGCCGCGGTGAATGCCCGTGAAGCCGGACAGAAATTCGACCAGGAAGCTTTCAACACCCTGCTCGGTTTCATGGGCAACTACAACACCGTCGCCAGCTTCGCCCTGCCCCTGACCATTCCGCCCGCGGACATCCATTTGCCCCGTGACGACTGGCAGAACATCGGCACCAATCTCATGCAAACCGCCCGCACCGGCGAACTCAATCCCGCCGTGAAATTCTACGCCAAAATGGTCACCGCTTACCGTTCCGACCAGCCGGCGGATTTCAACCAGGCCGTCGCCGGATACCGCTTCTGGCTCGTCGGCCGTTTCACGCCCCAGTTGCGCAAGGCGGACCAGGAATATTTCTTCAGCACGCTGGAGCCGTTTTACAAGGCCATAGTCATTTACGTGCTCGCGCTCGTGCTGGCCTTGTTCTCGTGGTTCAACCTGTCCGACTGGCTCCGGCGCTCGGCGTTTTATCTCATCATGCTGGCGTGGGTGATTCACACCTTCGGCCTCGTGTTCCGCATGTACCTCGAAGGCCGGCCGCCGGTGACCAACCTTTATTCGTCCGCCATCTTCATCGGCTGGGGCGCCGTCATTCTCGGAATGGTCCTCGAGAAAATTTATCGCGACGGCATCGGCTGCGTCGTCGCGGGCTCCGCCGGCTTCGTCACGCTCATCATCGCGCACAACCTCGCGTTGAGCGGCGACACCATGGAAATGATGCGTGCCGTGCTTGACACGAATTTCTGGCTCGCCACCCACGTCGTGGCCGTCACGCTCGGCTACGCCTCGACCTTTGTGGCGGGTTTCCTGGCCATCATTTACATCCTGCGCGGCCTGTTCACCACCACGCTCATGGCGGAAACCGCCAAGTCACTAGCGCGGATGGTTTATGGCATCGTCTGTTTCGCCACGCTGTTCAGTTTTGTGGGCACCGTGCTCGGCGGCATCTGGGCCGATCAATCGTGGGGCCGGTTCTGGGGCTGGGACCCCAAGGAAAACGGCGCGCTGCTCATCGTGCTCTGGAACGCAACCATCCTGCACGCGCGCTGGGGCGGCCTCGTGCGCGAACGCGGCCTGATGAACCTCGCCGTCATTGGCAACATCGTCACCAGCTTCTCGTGGTTCGGCGTGAACATGCTCGGCATCGGCCTGCACAGCTACGGATTCATGGACGCCGCGTTCAAATGGCTGATGCTCTTCATCGGCAGCCAGGTCGCCATCATTCTCCTCGGCCTGCTGCCGCAGAAACTGTGGAGAAGTTTTCAGGCCCGCCCTGCCGCCTGATAGGGCGCTGATAATCCCGAATTCCCACAGAAGGTAACGAAGGAAACAAAGCGGAAAAACCTTCGTTCCCTTCGTTTGCTTCTGTTCAAGATCCATTCAGTTTTCGGATTAAGACCGGGCAATAGTCCTCTTCGGTGAACCCGGAAGGTCGGGCTTCATGGTGAACTCGTTTGCACGGCTGGTGGCGCGGACGATATTCGACGCGATGTAGCGTTGAGCCTGTGGCTCAACCCATCGAGGCACAGCCTCGACGCTACAATAGAGGGTGGCCCGCCTCAACGGGACACAGCCGTGCTCCGGAGGCAGTGTGCGAAAGTGCTCTTGCCGAATCAGGCTCAAAACGGTTCCTTGCCTTTGTTTCGCCACCCGGCTTATTTTAACCCCATGACAAGGAAAGCAACCGGATTGCTTCCCGGCTTGGGCCAAACCGCGGTTTGGCTGAATGGCTGTTAGGCATCGCACGCTATGTCAGCGTCCATATTTCATGAAAGTCATCGAAGACAAAGTCACAGTTTATCCGCCTCACGCCATCTGCAAGGCGGATGTTCTGGTCATTTTTTCTGCGTTGCCAGCGGAATGGACGGCGGCCATTCAGACAGTGAGGCTTTGTTCTTCGCACGGAGAGAATCCGACTGTTATCGCATTCTTCCACCCACCAGATGGTTCGCTGCTAGTGAAGTCGCGAGGATTTACCAAAGAGCGAGTTTTGCGGGGTCTTCTGACCGAGTTGGCAGGACACGCGCTCGGGTTAACCTTCCGCAGTTATCGTCGCTTGCAGAAGCGGGACGCGTCACGAGTGCAGCGAGTCATTGCACCGCTCGTCGAGAAGATTTTGCCGCAGCTCTCCCAGAAGAAGGTTTGGTTGGATAAATGACGATGCCTCCTGAGAAACAAGCGGAGTAAGTTTTACTCCACAATCTGGATTCCGAACCGGCGCCGCTTTTTTCCTTCGCCCTTTTCCGGATTCCACCAGCAACGGCCTTTGCCCTCAATCGCCTGCGCCGCCCGGCTTTCGATTTCCTTCAATTGCTCCTTTCCCAGCGGACGAAATTCCTCGAAGGCCCGGAATGCGGCGTCCTGTTCGTTGGGAAAACTCAGCCCCAACAGCGCCACGTCCGGATCGAACGTTAGTGTGTAATGCAGGCAATCGGCCACGCTCAGGCACGGAAGCTGCGCATCACCTGCGGGTTCCTGGCCGCCGGAACTGAACTTGCCGCGCGGGCGTTCCTGCAACGGCTGGTTGTACCCCGTCGTGTCGCCCAGCAATTTGCCCGCCCCGAAAGTCTTGAAGCATACCGTGCCCACGCCTTTCCGACGCGCGAGCGGCAGAATCTCATCCACGTAACGCCGGTCCACAAACGGCCCCACCGGGAACATCACCACGTCGCACAAATCGGTGGCGAGCGCCGCGCGCAGCACGTCGGGATGATGGCTGGAAATGCCGCGGAACCGCACCTTGCCGGCGGACCGGCAGCGGGCCAGCTCATCCATGGCCGTGGCGGCAATCCACTCCCACTGCGGCAGTTCGGACACCCCGTGGAAGACGAACAAATCCACCGAATCCAGCCCGAGCGCTCGGAGACTTGCGTCCACCTGCGGCCCGACCGGCTGGTCCAGGTGATCAATCTTGTCTATGACGAACATCCCGTCGCGGCGGCCCTTGAGGGCGGCGCCGACAATCTTTTCGCTGTAACCGCTCTCGTACATCGGCGCGGTGTCAATGAGGTTCAATCCGTAATCCATGGCCCGATGGAGCGTGGCCACGCATTTTTCCAGCGGCACCGAGCGGTCCGAGAGATCACCGATGCCCAGCACGGACGCATCAAATCCTGTCCGGCCCAAAAGTCGTCGTTTCATGGCGGTTAATTCCTTTCGGGATATTTACCTCACCTTTCGGGTTCGTTCAAGCAGCGTGGGTGCGGTTTGCCGCGCGGAAAGCGGAGCGTCGAGCTGTCTTTCAGCCTCTTCTATTCAGCGTTCGGAGTCGGATGTTGAATGTTCGATGTTGATTCCGTTGTCTTTTCCAGCGGATGCTCGTGCTTCTGCCATTCCTCGGACACGTGGCCATCCCAGCAGGCCGGGTTCAACGGATACACGTCGGGATCGAAGATGACGTGATAGAAGTGCCAAACGACAATCGCCAGGCAGGCGAGCACGGCTTCGTAGTAATGGATCGTCAGCGCCACGTCCACAATCCAGCGCGGCAGGAACCGGGTCACGTCCAGCTTGAACCAGACCATCAATCCGCTCACGCCCATGATGAGGGTGCCCCAGATCACCGCCCAGTATTCCATCTTCTCGGCGTAACCGAACCGTCCGATTTGAGGTTTCTCACTAGTCCAGCCGGCCAGATAACGAATTTGACACCACACGTCGGCCAAATCTTTTTTCACCGGGAATAAATCTTTTATCAACTGCCGTCCTTCCTTCGAACTGAGCAGGTAAATCAAATGCCAGACGCCCACGAGCAGCAGCACGATGCCGGCGATGCGATGCGTCCAGCGCCGGAACGGCTCGCTGGAGCCCATCATCCGGGCCAGCCCTGAGTCCGGAAATTTCAGGGCAAAGCCGGTGATGGCCAGGATGATGAAGCTGGCGGCGAGCACAAAATGCTGCCAGCGCTGCGCGGCGCTCATGCGCAGGACTGGCCGTACGGCAACGCGATAACGGGCGGCAACCTTGCGCAGGAACAGCAGCGCGTTGTGAATGAACATCGCCCCGATGGTGCCAAAGATGAGGACCAGATAAATCCGGCGCACCCACGCGTTGATTTGCAGGCCAATGCCGTCGCCACCGCCGGCCGATTTGGCGGATTCAATGTCCACGTGGATTTTACCGGTGGCGAAATTTTTGTCGGCGCCCGGATGACATTTGCCGCAGGTCTCAACGAGGTGGGCCGCGTTAATGGTCGAGTTGGTGTCGGTCGAGGGTAAAATTTTATGGAAGCCGTGGCAACTGCCGCAGTTGGCGGCCACGGTCGAACCGTATTGTGCCGCGAGGCCGTGATAGCTGCCAAAAAATGTCTTCACGCGGTCGCCGGGCAGTTTGTATTTGGTGTTGAGCCGTTCCGATGCATGGCAGCGACTGCAAATTTCAGCGGAAACTTCCGGTGAAGCGTTCTTCAGCGCGGCGATTTTATGTTCGGAATGGCAGTCGGTGCAGGTGGGCGCGTCGCGCACGCCCGCCGCCATCGCCTTGCCATGCACGCTCAACGCCCAGTCCTGGGCTTCGGCGTCGTGGCACGCGCCGCAAGTCTGCGCCAGATGGGAATAGTGCAACGGAGAATCCGGCGAGTCCGGCGGCAGGATTGAGTGCGAATCGTGGCAGTCCTGGCAGGTGGCGGCATCGGCGTGGCCGGCCTTCAATGCCAGACCATGCACGCTGGCGTTGTAGCTTTCGGTCTGTTGCTCGTGGCAGTTGGCACAATGGACTTGCAACCGGACATTGTCATCGGGATGCTTCTCCGCGACGTCGGCGTGACAACTGATGCAGGCATTGGTCTTGTGCGCGGACGCCTTGAGCTTGGTTTCATCCACGAACAGGGAGGTGGTGTGGCCGGCGGTGTTGGTGATGGCGAGCGTTTTGTCCGAGTGACAGTCGAAACAATCGCTGTTCTTCAATCCGGCCCGGGCCGGCAGGGTGAGTGCCAGACAAAGTAGCGCCGCGGCAAACCATGACCTGCAACATTGGTTCATAAACCGGGTGTCTCAGTGCGCCAGGCGAGAGAGCATGGCGTAGATGATGAGCAGCAGCAGGAACACGCCCAGGCCAAAGAAGAAATAGCCGAAGGAGCGCGCAATGTTCCGCCAGCGCAGCCATTCGTCGCGCACGCGGTGCTGGTCCAGATTGCCCTCCGTCACCATGCGGTCGTACCAGCGTTTCCGCTCGTGGATCAACTCGCCCTTGGAAACGCGGCCGGAGAAGATGACGGTGTCCATCGGGAATTTCTCGATCCGGAAATGCGTGTTGAAGAAATGGATGGAGAAGATGAAGCCGGCGGCGAGCAGCGCCTCGTCCGAATGAATAAGCAGGGCCACATTGATGATCCAGCCCGGCATGAAGCGGGTGAAAAATTCCGGGAACCACATGACCAGCCCCGACGCGCCGATGATAGCCACGCCCCAGAACACGGCGAAGTAATCGAATTTTTCCCAGTACGTCCAGCGATCGAACTGCGGTTTCGGGCCTTTGCCGAAGAACCATTTGTTGTGCGCCACAAAATCCTTCCAGTCCTGCCACGTGGGCATCATCGAGTCCGGCCCGAACAACACGCGCCACAACCGTTTGATATAGAATTTGCCGTCCACCGGGTTGCGGAGGGCCCGCCGGCCCTTCCACGACTTGCCGATGAGCGACGCGACATGCAGGCCGAAGTAGAGGAAGGTGACCAGCGCGCCGAACCGGTGCAACGTGCGCGCCGTGTCCGCGCCGCCGAGGATGGCGAAAATCGCCTTCGCCCAGCTCGTGTAATAAAACTTGAGCGGCATGCCGGTGATGACAAGCAGGAGGAAGCTGGTGACGACGAGGAAATGCAGGAACCGCTCGAACGGCACGAACCGCGTGAACCATTCGTCGTCCACCTGGGTCTTGACCTTGGCCTCGCGGAATTTCTTCGAGTCATGCAAAAACAGCCAGACGGCGCGCACCAGCCACAAAAGCGTGTGCAGTCCGAAGAAAGCAAACGTGCCCAGCAGCAGGCCGGTCATGGCCAGGAAAACCACGTGGAGCAGGGGATAATGTTTCGCGTCCAGCGGATTGGCGTGCGGCTTGAACTCAGTGAAGCCGATGGTGGCACCCGGATGACATTGCTGGCAGGTGGCGAGAATGTTGGTTTTCGACAGGTGCGACGCCGGGTTGGATGGCGGCAGCACGTCGTGATGGCCGTGACAGTCGTAGCAGGCCGCCACGGCCGGGGCCGCGTTTGCCTTGCCGAGCGCCATGGCCTTGCCGTGGTAGGTGTCCCGGTAATGCGCCAGCCGGTCCTCGTGGCATTTGCCGCAACGCGCATCGCTGAGAGCCTTGAAATTGTTCCCCGACGGTTTCTCAATCTGATGCGCCGTATGACAATCCGTACACACGGGGCCGCGCTCGTCGCCCTTGGCCAGGAGTTGGCCGTGGACGCTCTTGAGGTAGGTTTCCTCGATGCCGACGTGGCATTTGCCGCAGGTTTTGGCGACATTGGCGTGATTGATGGGCGAGTCGCGGTCCACGGCGCGTTTGATGTCATGCACGCCGTGGCAATCATCGCAGGAAGGCGCCACGATCAGCCCCATTTTGATCAATGCCTGCCCGTGGATGCTGTCCATGTATTGCGACGCGGCCTCCGGAAGTTTCATCTGGTATTCCTTCGTCAGCCCCGGATTGCTGTGGCACTTGGCGCAAGTTTGCGGAAGGTTCAGCTTGTAAACGGGAGACGCCGGGTCTTTCGCCGGCAGAATGCCATGCGAGCCGTGGCAATCCCAGCAATTGGCGGCGCCTGAGGCACCCATCTTGTGGCTCAGACCGTGAATGCTCGTGGCGTAATCTTTCGCTTCCTTGTCATGGCAGCCGGAGCAATCGGGTGGCGGCAGTTTGCTCTCGTGAACCAAATCCTTGATGCCCGTGTGGCAGTCCGTGCAGTCGAGCATGGAATGAACGGATTTCTGAAAGGAGTTGGTCGGGAAAAGCAGCGGAATAATTTTCCCGTCCACCTTGCGGGTGGTGGACGGATCCAGGTGGCAGTCCAGGCAGTCCGAGTTCGCCAGCTTGGGGACGGCGTTGGTGGCCGCCAGAGCTGGCGATGCGAATGGCAGGCAGAGCAGGACGCCGGCGATGAGCGCCGGCAGCCTACGGGCCGCCCGTGTGACATTCTGAGCAGGAAAGGTCATAATCTCCACCGACGTGTTTGAAAGGCTGGCCGCCCGGGGTCATTTGCTGCAAATCCGCGCCGCTGCCCTGGGCCAGAATGGTGTGGCAAGCGTTGCAATCATTGGCCTTGATGGTTTTGCCCGTGTCGGTCTTATGATTGCCGTCGTGGCAGCGGAAGCAGCCGGGCCAGATCATGTGGCCGAGGTTGTCCGGATAAACGCTCCAGTCGGCCTTCATTTCGGGAAAGAAATTGTCCCGGTAAATCTGTTGCACCACCGGGATGACCTGCCGGATGCGCGGGTCATTGGGGTAATGTCCGGCCAGCGCGGTGGCAATGCCATCGCGCGCCTGGATGTCAGTGTCGTATTTGCGGGTCAGGACATAAACCGCGTTGGTCTTGATCCAGGGAATGGTGCGGTCAATCTGGCCGAGTTCCATGGCCAGGTTGACCGCCTGGTCGGGCGGCACATAGCGATGGGACGGACGATTGTGGCAATCCATGCAATCCATCTTGCGAATTTCGAGCTGGCTGATGTCGTTGGTGAATTTCGGCGTGCGATAAACCGTGACCACGCCTTCCGAGTCAGTGATTCGCACCCAGGGAATTTTCTGCCGGGCGGTGTCGGTGGCGATGTATTCCACCTGGTTGCCGACCATCATGTGCCAGTGAATGCCGCCGACCGGGCCGCGGGTCGGGTCGCTCCCGCCAATTTTGATGGAGAGCCGGATGGAATACGGCGAGTTGGAGGCGTCGCCCTGGAAGTAGGTATAGGTGCGATCCAAGTTGCCGGAGAATTTCTGGGGCCAGTGGCATTGCTCACAGGTTTCGCGGGCGGGTCGCAAATTTTTGATGGGCGTGCCGATGGGGCGCGGATACTTGTTGAACAGGACGGAATAGACCTGGTAGGTGCCGGAGAGTTTCGAGCGGATAAACCAGTTCACGCCCGGTCCGACGTGGCAGGCGACGCAGGCCACGCGCGCGTGCGGGCCGTGGTCGTGGGTCGTCAATTCGGGCTTCATGACGCCGTGACAGGTTTCGCCGCAAAATTGCACCGACTCCGAAAATTCAAAGGTGTTGTAACTGCCCACCGCCGAGATAAAGAGAAAAAGGACGGCCCCGGCAAGGAAGGCGCCCATGATGCGCCGGTCGCGCGGGCGCGAAAGGTCAATTTGTACGGCGGCCGCGAAGGTGGCGCTTTCCGCGCGCCGGTGCCGCGCGCGCAAGACACCGATCAAGGTCAGAACCATCCCGCCAATCAGGAACCCGGGCGTTACCATCCAGGTCAGGATGCTGATGTAAGGGTTGGAGAAATGCGCCACCGCATCCAGCATGAGCAACATGAAGAACGAGAACAGGCTGCCGATCACAACGACCAACCCGGTCAAACTCATCCAGTTTCGCAACAGGGACGGCCGGTAAGGCGGTTTTGCTATGATCTCAGTATTCATATTGGTCAGGTGACCATCGCCGGAATTACCCCGGCCTTGTATCTGTCAGTTTTTCTACAGACGAAAAATCCACTTCCGGTTGCGCGGGCATTTTCCATCCGGGCAACCGCACCCACTCCGGTCATTTTCAAAGCCAACAATCTTGCCGCCACGTTTTGCGCCGGGGAATTTTCCCGTCAGCCAAAACCGGCGATTCCGCAAGGACCGCCAGGGTCGCTTACTGCTTGAACGTCCGCATGTAGGCGACAAGCGCCTTGATGTCGTCGTCCGACAGGCCTTCGGCCGGTTTCATGAGGGTCTTGCCGTCGTTGGCTTTCACGCCTTCCTTGATGGCCTTGAACGCGGCGTCATCCGTCAACGCCGCTTGGACCTTCGCGTCCGTATAATCCTTGGCGCCCAGTTTCTGGCCCATCTTGGTCTGGCCCTTGCCATCCGTGCCGTGGCACTTGGCGCAGTTGCTTTCAAAGTTGGCCTTGCCGTCACCGGCGAGAGCCGATACGGCGGAGGCCACGAACACAGTCAGTCCGATTGCGAGCAGTTTTTTCATAGGCTTTTCAGTTGCGGTTGTTGATTTATGCAGTGCGATGGTTCGTCAAATCTTGATGCCTGTTTGCGGGCCAACGATAGTTGGCGGGGCCGCCTGTGACAAGGGTTAAACATGCAATGTCTTCATCTGTGGTATAAGAATCATTGCATGCTGGCGCTGGAATCGTTGATGTCTGCGGCAGCATTTTTGTGCGGTGTGTGCCCGTTGGAGGGCAACTGTTCGGACAGGAACAGTTTTACCAGCACAGTCAGGATGATGAACGGCAGGCTGAGCAGGATGAGCCCCATGAACCAGCCTTCCACGCCGGCGAATTCCAGTTTGTAACCCATCACACCGCGCAGGCTCTTGGAGAAAAGCTGTCCGCCGATGACGACATTCCAGCGCATGGCCAGCACCCCGACCAGGACCATGGCCGAGCAGCCGAAAATCATACGCCGCCGGATCGGCTCGGGCACACGCCGGCGCAGGACCTGGAGCGAGCCGAGCAACAGCAGTGGCAGCAGCGTGCCGATGGCAACCTGGCCGAGATTCAGCGTATAAAAGAGTTTCTCGCGAATCATGATCTGCATCATGGAAAAACCTTCCTCGGCTGCGAAGCCGCGATGGAGCCAGTCCAGCCCTTCCACGGTGGCATCCACCACCAGCGCGTAAAAGAGAAACATGGCCATCGTGTCCAGACAGCGCATGTCCACCGTGTGCCGCCGGGTCCAAGTCAGGAACATATAGACAAACACGCAGAGGGCGATGCCCGAGACGACGGCGGACAGGATGAAAATAATCGGCATGAGCACGTTGCCCCACCAGGGATTGGCCTTGATGGAACCGAAGATGAAGCCGACATAACCGTGCAACAGGAACGCCGACGGGATGCCGACAATCGAAAGAATCCAGCCCAGCTTTTCATCCAGCGCCAGCGCCTTGGGAGATTCGTCGGTCACGCCCACCGTGAAGGCGCGGTAGATGAAGCCCCGGAATCCCGGCGTCACTTTTGCCCAGCGCACCAAGTCATGGCGGAAATCAAACCAGAGTTCCAGCAACAGCACGGCCATCAAATACCAGGCATAAACAAATCCGAACATTGCCATGGGGGACGTAAAATGCGGGGTCATCATGATTTCATAGCAGCGTTCCGGATGGCCCAGATGGAACAATAGTGGCAGCGTGGCACAGAGCAGGAAGGACAGCGCGGTCAGCATGGCGAGGCGGTACACCGGTTCCAGCGCCTTGACCTTGAACACCCGGACCAGCGACGCCATGATGAAGGCGCCCGCGACTAGGCCGGTAATGTAGGGATAAAGCACGATCAGAAAACCCCAGAGCGGATGTGGGATGGCCTCGTTGGGATACACGTAGCCTTCAAACCTCGGCAAGACCCCGGCCACCAAGTTGGTCATTTCGCCAGTCATGTTATCTGACCTCCTTATCCAGGCCGGCGTAGAGCACGCGGGGTTCCGTGCCCAGATGAGGTTTGAGCACCTCCACCCGGTTGTTCTCGTAAAATTTCCGAATGGGATCGTCCGGCCCGGCATTTTTCAAATCGCCAAAGATGCGTGCCTGCGCCGGGCAGATTTCGACGCACGCCGGTTTTAATCCGCGGGTGATGCGGTGATAACAGAGTGTGCATTTGTTGGCGGTGCCCGCCGTCCCGAGCGCTTTGGTTTCCGGAGTCTCGGGTGTGAGAAAGCGGCAGCCGTAAGGGCAGGCCTGGATGCAAAAGCCGCAGCCGATGCAGTATTTCGGGTCCACCAGCACCGCGCCATCCGGGGAATCAAACGACGCGCCGACCGGACACACCTGCACGCAGGGCGAAAATTTGCAAAGATTGCACAGCTTCGGCACGAAAAACGAATGCTCGATTAGGTCCTTGGGCACAGGCGACGGCGGAAAACCGTGCATGCCGCCATTGGGGGAATCCACCAGGGTTTCGCCACGCGTCTGGGCCGAGCCGGGCGCCGGTTTTGGGATGACATAACGTTCGATCCACGTCCGGAAATATGGGCCTTCCGGCACGGCATTTTCCTTTTTGCACGCCTCCACGCACAGCCCGCAGCCGATGCACTTGTTGACGTCAATGCACATGAGCCACTTGTGCTTCGTGGGGTCGTAATCCTTGGGCGCGCCCGACGAAACCAACACTTTTTGCACCGCCGCCTTGGCCGCGCGAGCGGCGGAAAGGGTGAACAGGCCGGCGATGGTTCCGCCCAGTCTCGTTAATGCGCCGCGCCGGCTGAATTGGGTTTTCATGGGCTTTGACTGGGTTGATGGGGCAGGTGACATTCGGTGCATTTCCCGGGGTAGTGATCTTGGGCGACGATTTGCTTGAACCACTTGGGCCGGGAAGGATTGGCTTCGTGGCAGCGGAGGCAAAAATTGTCAACCGGCTTGGCGGGCAGAATATCAGGATTGTCCGCGTGTTCGCGGCACACCCCGTGACAGGCTTCGCAGGACAGGGTTTTATGCTCGAACTTGGCGAGTTTCTGCAGTTGGTCGGAATGACATTCATCGCACGCCTGCTTGCCCGCATAGACCGGTGTGCGCGAACGCAACTCGACCAGCGCTTTTGCCCGATACCAGCCCAGATCCCCGAATGACGCCGGTTTCAGAAAGGCGCGCGCTATCAGGTAGGAACTGACGATCGCCAGCGTCAACAAAACCAGCCGGACAATCTGAGGCGGCATTTTGAATCGGCGCATGAGTAAAATGGTTGGACGGACTTTCGGCCTGATTCATCAGCCGGGATGCGAACCTGCCACCTGGCAAAAAGCGCAACGCTCCACCGTGGCGACTCACACTTGCTCCCGCCGCCATCGTATCAGCATCCCGTCAGGCAAACCTCCGAACGCAACCGTTGCTATTTCAGACCGCGCACGAAGGTGACCAAGCCCTTGATCTCTTCGTCGGACAGCGTGTCAAAAGCCTTCATCAAGGTCTTGCCATCGGCGTCTTTCTTGCCTTCCTTGATCGCTTTAAAAGCCGCGTCATCCTTCAAATCCGCCTGAACCTTGGCGTCCGTGAAATCCTTGACGCCCAGCTTCTGGCCCATCTTGGTCTGGCCTTTGCCGTCTTCACCGTGGCACTTGGCGCAGAGTGAATCCCAGTTTGCCTTGGCGTCCGCCGCCGAGGCGTTGAGTACAACGGCGAATCCAAACATGGTCGCCAGCACGAGTATCTTTTTCATCGTTTGTTCCTGTTTTTGTTGATGTTTAACCGGCACCGCCTGGGTGCCGGTTTAATGTTGGAAAGGTGGCCGGAGACCCGCAAGTCCACCAACCGTATTTTGTCTAATACTAATCAATTGATTACTTAATGTTCAGACGACTGCGAATTAAACCGGCCACTGGCCCGGCGCCAATCCCCGGCCAATGCAGATTCACCGGGCAAACTACGCCCGCCGAACCGCCGGTCAGTATTCGATTGACTTAATATTATCTTAAGCTTGTTATAACTTCAAGGTAAATTGATAGTTATCATCAGCATACAATTAATGCTAATGATAATAATAAACGAAGCTCAATCGTCAGCTGCAGGTATTCGGTTTTAACGCAAAGGCGCGAAGCCGCCAGGGACGCAAAGAGGAAAGCGGCGAAATAGAGCAGGACATCGCTTCCAGCCTGTCTTTGGATTCTGTCTGGCGCTACTCAACTATTTCGGTTAACCGTCCGGAGTTGAATGCGTTTTCCGACAACAGACGGCGCGCACGGAGTGACGCGCCCCACCTCTCACATATTTCGCATGGCTGGCGGTTAATCCTTTTGCGCTTTTTGTGCTTTTTGCGGCCAAACAACCATGGGCTTGAATTCGGGACTGACCCACGCCATGCTTTCCGAAATCTATGAAGCCCAATGATTTTTCCGATGCGCGGGTGCTGGTCACCGGCGGCGCAGGCTTTATCGGCAGCGCGCTGGTCTGGGCGCTGAACCGGCGCGGCTGCGAGAACATCGTGGTTTGCGACCGCCTCGGCACGGATAACAGGTGGCGCAACCTCACTCCGCTGCGGTTTGCCGATTATTCCGAGGCCGATACCCTGCTGCTGCGCCTGCAAGCCGGTGCGCTGGGGAAATTTGATTTGATCCTGCACTTGGGTGCCTGTTCCTCCACGACCGAGCGCGACGCGGGTTATCTCGTCCGCAACAACTATGAATTCACCCGGGATCTCGCCGCGTGGGCGCTCGGCCAAAAATCGCGCGGACGAAAAACGCGGTTTGTTTATGCGTCCTCCGCCGCGACTTACGGCGATGGCGCGGCGGGCATGGCGGACGACGACAACCAGCTCGATAAATTGCGTCCGCTGAACATGTACGGCTATTCCAAGCACCTGTTTGATTTGCACGCCAAACGCGCGGGATTTTTGAACCAGATCGCCGGACTGAAATACTTCAACGTCTTCGGCCCCAACGAGGACCACAAGGGCGACATGCGGTCGCTCGTCAACAAAAGTTTCGGGCAGGTGCAAACCGAGGGCGTCATCCGGCTGTTCAAGAGTTACCGTTCCGATTTTCGCGATGGCGAACAAAAGCGGGATTTTCTATACATCAAGGACGCTGTCGCCATGACGTTGCATCTGGCCGCGACCCCGAAAGCCGGCGGACTTTTCAACATTGGCAGCGGCGCGTCGCGGACCTGGCTGGATCTGTCCCAGGCGGTTTTCACCGCGCTGAACCGGAAGCCGAACATCCAGTTCATCGAAATGCCGGACGCCATCCGCGACAAATACCAGTATTTCACGGAAGCGAATCTGTCCCGGCTGCGGGCCGCCGGCTACACCGCGCCCGTCACCAGGCTCGAAGACGCCGTGGCCGATTACGTGCGCAATTACCTCGTGCTGGACAAGCGGCTCGATCCCGCTTTGGCGTAGGTTAATTTGTGGCAGTGGACGTCAGTCCGCTCATGCTTCCTTTTCTGGCAATTAGGGCCGGCTCAAGGCGACGGCTTAGGGACGGAATTTCATCGCCATGTAACTTGCCAATGGCGGAGCTTTATTGTCATTTTAAGCGGAAGTGAAATTGAGAGCGTCCATCCCCTGCCTGCTGGCTGCCTGTGCCCTGACGGTGACACGAGCGGCCGCTGCTTTGGACAATTTCGATGCGACGACTGAAGTTGTTGGCCGCAGCACCAGCAGCCTGGAGACACCGGTCAATCAGCGGGTCACGCCCGTCGGCACTTTCGTCGGACTTCCCGGCATGAGACCACTGGTTCTGGCGCTGAGTCCCGACGGCAAACTGGTCGTGACCGCCGGCTTGACGCACGAGTTGGTCGTGGTGGATCCGGCAACCGGAAAAATCCGGCAGCACGTTTCACTCCCGCCGGACCAAACCCGGGAACTGGCGCCGGTCTCCACCGCCATCCTTTCGCCGGATGGCTCGCGGATTTATCTTTCCAACGTCAACGGCGACATCAAGGTTTTCGGCGTCCAGCCGGGTCACAAAGTCGTTCCGCTGTTTTCCCTTCCGCTGCCGCCGGCCAATGCGCCGCACCGCACGAATGAAATTCCCGCCGGCATCGCCGTTTCCCGCGATGGCAAAAAAATCTACGTTGCGCTGAACCTTTCCAACCGGCTCGCGGAAATGGACGCGGTCACCGGAAATATTCTACGGCTGTGGGATGTTGGCGTTGCACCATTCGACGTTGTGCTGGCCGGCGGAAAAATATACACCAGCAACTGGGGTGGCCGCCGGCCCGCCGCTGACAGCGTCACCGGTTCGGTTGGACAGGGCATGCTCGCGCGGGTGGATTCCCGGGGTATCGCCAGTGAAGGCTCGGTGTCAGTGATTGACCTCGACCCGAAATCCGAAAGCCAAAATCCGAAATCTGAAATGATGACCGGCCTGCGCGCCGGTGCGCTTGCGCTGTCGCCGAACGGGCGCTGGCTCGTCGTGGCCAACACCGGCAGTGACACGTTGAGCGTCATTGACACGCGCACCGACCGGGTCATCGAAACCATTTGCGCGCGGCAAAATCCTGGCGATTTGTTCGGCGCGCAGCCGAATGCGCTGGCGTTCGACCAGCCGGGCAAAACGCTCTTCGTTTGCAACGGCACACAAAACGCCGTCGCTGTTTTCCGGTTCAAACCGGGCGAATCGAAATTGCTCGGCCTGATTCCGGCCGGCTGGTTTCCCGGCGCCATTGTGTTTGACCCGCGCGGCAAACAACTCTGTATTGCCAACCTCAAAAGCATCAGCGCCAAAATGGAAAAGCCGCGTTCGGGCCAGGGCGAAGGACGGGGATACAATTCGCACCAATATTGCGGCTCGCTTTCGCTGGTTCCCGTCCCGTCGAAACATCATTTGCAAAAAGACACGGAAACCGCGCTGGCCAATCTGCGTTATCCGCTGCTCGCGCAGGCCAGATTGCCGGCGCGGGCCAGCCAGACTGCGCGGCCCGTGCCAGAACGCACCGGTGAACCGTGCGTGTTCCAGCACGTGGTTTACATCATCAAGGAAAACCGCACTTACGATCAGGTGCTCGGCGACGTGAAGGAAGGCGATGGCAACGCCGGCTTGTGCATCTTTGGCGGGCGCGTCACCCCGAACCAGCACCAGCTCGTCCGTGATTTTGTACTGCTTGACAACACCTATTGCTGCGGAATTTTGAGTGCCGATGGCCATCAATGGGCCGACACAGCGATGGCGACGGATTATGTGGAGCGCGAGTTTGCCGGGTTTCCCCGCAGTTATCCATCTGGTGGCATCGGCGAGAATGGCCAGGACGCGCTGGCCTATTCTCCGGCGGGTTTCATCTGGAACAACGCGCTCGCGCATGGCAAAACGCTGCGCGATTACGGCGAATTCACCACTGCCGTTGCGCGCTGGAAAAATTCCGCGCGCAAGGGCGAACTGCATTTCCAAGATTTTTACCATGAATTCCTCAACAACACGGACATCCTGGCCATCGGGTCTGAACCGGACATCGAAGCGTTGCGGCCATATCTTGCGACGAACACGGTTGGCTGGGATCTGGATGTGCCGGACGTTTTTCGCGCCGCACAGTTCATCAAGGAACTGAAACAATTTGAGGCCGCCGGCAGCTTCCCCGACTTTGTCATCATCTGGCTGCCAAATGATCATACCAGCGGCGTGAAATTCGGTTCGCCCACGCCCGCCGCACAGGTGGCAGACAATGATCTGGCGTTCGGCCAGATTGTCGAAGCCGTCAGCCACAGCCGGTTTTGGACGAACACCTGTCTCCTGGCCATCGAGGATGATCCGCAAAGCGGATGGGACCATGTGAGCGGTTACCGCACGACGGCCTACGTTGTCAGCGCCTACACCAAACGCGGAGCCGTGAACAAAACGCAATACAATCAAACCAGTTTGTTGCGCACGATAGAACTCATGCTCGGCCTGCCGCCGATGAACCAGATGGATGCGACGGCCACGCCGATGTTTGACTGTTTCATCCCGGCCGGGGCGGAACCGGATTTCACACCCTTCGACGCCCTGACCAACAATGTGCCGCTCGACGAGATGAACCCGCCGCCCAAACTCATTTCCGACCCGCTCTTGCGCAAAGACGCCTACGTCTCGGCGAAATTGCCGCTCGAAAAAGCGGATCAATGTCCGGACGCTTTGCTTAATCGCATTCTCTGGCGCTCGACGAAAGGCTCGCAAGTGCCGTATCCGGACTGGGCGGCAAAGGCGTCGGATGATGATTGATGGCCGGCCGGTTTCCGCCACCGGCGGACATTGCTTCCGGCCGGACAAATCCAATCCGCAAACAACACCGACATTCTTGAAACTTCGGCTGGATTTTACCCGGGCAATGTTTAAGACTTGATGAGTTGTGGAACCCATTCCGCCAACACCTGATCCGTCCGGTGTGCCGCCAACATCCACGATGTCACTGGCCGGCCGGTTGATGAATGTCTTTGCCGCGCCGGGGGATGTTTTCGGCGAAGTCAAAACCGCCGCGCCATCGGTTGCCAACTGGCTTGTGCCTGTCATCCTGTTCATGGTCCTGAGCTGGTTGAGTGCCGGGCTGATTTTTTCCCAGCCCGCCATCCGCCAGCAGATCAGCGAATTGTCAACCAAGACCATTGACCGGCAGGTTGAAAAGGGAAAAATGTCCAGCGCCCAAGCCGAACAGGCCCGGGCGATGGCGGAAAAATTTGGCGGCGTCGGATACAAAATCGGGGCCGTCGTGGCGCCGATTTTTATGGCGTTTGTTTCGCCCTTTTTTGGCGGGCTGATGCTCTGGTTGGTCGGCTCTTTTGCCTTGAAGGGACCGTTTCCCTATATGAAAGCCGTGGAAGTCGCCGGCCTGTCCAACATGATCCTGGCTCTGAGTGTCATTATAAAAACCCTGCTCATTCTGATCACCGGCAATTTGTTTGCCTCGACCAGCCTGGCGCTTCTGGTCAAGGACTTCGATCCGCAGAACACCGTCCATTCGCTGCTGACCATGATGGATGTGATGGTTTTATGGCTGCTGACGGTTCGTTCCATCGGCCTGGCCAGATTGAGCGGTGCATCCGTCGGCAAAGCCGCGTTGTGGATTTTCGGGATATGGATCGCCTTCACAGGCGCAATGGTTGGATTTGGGGCGGCGATTCGGGCGGCATTTGGCGGCTGACGTTCCTCATCCAGATCCGCTTCGACGTCGAATCAAGTGAAACAAAATCTGTTTAGCGGTGTCCTTTAATGAATAACTGTCATGGCAAAACCTAAAAATCGCCGGAAGCTGATCATCTTTTCGGCCATCGGGCTGGTGCTGGTCACGTTGATCTTGCTGGCTATCTTCAAAAAACGCGAACCGGTCATCACGGTTCAAACCGAGAAGGTTGCGCGCCACAGTCTCACCAACCTCGTTGTCGCCAACGGCAAAATCCAGCCCGTCGTGCAGGTCTCCATCAGTCCGGAGGTCAGCGGCGAAATCATTGAATTGCCGGTCAAGGAAGGGCAGCAGGTCAAAAAAGGCGGTCTGCTGGTGAAGATCAACCCGGATATTTATATTGCCGCCGTCAACCAGACCAAGGCCAATTACGAATCCTCACTCGCCGCCAAAGCCTCGGCGGTGGCGAACCTGGAAAAAGCCCAGGCGGACTATGACCGTAATGTGGAATTGTTCCACCAGAAGCTGCTTTCGGAATCGGATTTCATCGGTTTCAAGGCCGCCCGTGACGTGGCCAGGGCGCAGCTTGACAGTGCCGATGACCAGGTGAACGTGGCCAAGGCCACCGTGGACAGCGCGCAGGATTCGCTGAACAAAACAACGATTGCTTCGCCGCTCGACGGCACCATCAGCAAATTGAACTCGCAACTCGGCGAGCGGGTCCTGGGCACCGCGCAATTTGCCGGGACTGAAATCCTCGTTATTTCGGATTTGAACCAGATGGAGGCGCGGGTGGACATCGGCGAGATGGACGTGGTGGGCATCAAGCCCGGCCAGAAAGCGCGGTTGGACGTGGATGCATTCAAGGACCGCAAATTCACCGGAGTGGTGACGGATGTCGCCAGCTCATCGAAAGACAGCAATCAGGCCGGCAACAATTCCAGCAGCAGCAGCCAGTCGCAGGAAGCCACCAAGTTCCAAGTGCGCATCCGGCTTGGCGACAAGGAAGACTTCCGCCCCGGAATGTCCGTCAGCGCCGACATTGAAACGGAATATCGCACCAATGTGCTCACCGTTCCGCTGGCCAGCGTCACTACCCGCCCGCCCAAGCCGCCCAAAAAAACCGATCCGCCGAAAACCGGCGGCACCAACACCGCCGCCGCCAAATCGGGCACCAATGCGGCGGTTTCCAGCAACGATGCCACCAACAGCGGGCCGCCGGACAAAAAATCCTCCAAGATGGTGGACGTCGTGTTCGCATTGGCTGGCGACCATGTGGATGCCGTGCCGGTGAAAATCGGCATTTGCGACGACAATTACTGGGAGATCACCGATGGCCTCACCAACGGCCAGGAAATCGTCTCCGGCGGATACCGCGCCATCAGCCGCGACCTCGATGACGGCAAGAAGATCAAAAAAGGCCCCGCCACGTCGGAACCGGCGAAGAAGGATTAAGCCGTGGCGCTCATTCGCCTCCAGAATGTTTCGCGGCGCTACCAGATGGGCGCGGAGACTGTCCACGCACTGCGCGATGTGTCGCTGGAAATCCAGCGCGGCGAATATGTCGCCATCATGGGGCCGTCCGGCTCGGGCAAATCCACGATGATGAATCTCATCGGCTGTCTCGATACCGCCACGTCCGGCCGCTACGAATTGAACGGCGTTGGTGTTAGCGACATGGACGACAACCAGCTCGCTGAAATCCGCAACCGCGAAATCGGATTCGTCTTCCAGACCTTCAACCTGCTGTCGCGCTCGAATGCGCTGCACAATGTTGAACTGCCGTTGATTTATGCCGGCGTGCCCGCGGAGGAACGCCGTCAGGTCGCGCTCGACGCGCTCACGCAGGTTGGCCTGGCCGACCGCATTCATCACAAGCCAAACGAACTTTCCGGCGGCCAGCGCCAGCGAGTCGCCGTCGCCCGCGCCCTGGTCAACAAACCTTCGATTCTGCTGGCCGACGAGCCGACCGGCAACCTGGATTCCAAAACCGGCACGGAAATCATGGCGCTGTTCGAGGAATTGTCCCGCAAGGGCAACACTATCATCGTCGTCACTCACGAGGAGGACATTGCCCGGCAATCGCGGCGCATCATCCGCATCCGCGACGGTTTGATTGCCAGCGATGAAAAACAGGCTAACCAGCCCAAGCCATGAAACTTCTTGCCGAACTCCGCGAAGGCTTCGGTATTTCCTGGGGCGCCGTCCGCGCGAACAAAATGCGTTCGACGCTCGCCACCATCGGCATCGTCATCGGCATCGTCACCGTCACGCTCATGGGCGCAGCCATCAACGGACTGAACCAGTCCTTCATCAACAGCATTTCCTCGCTCGGCGCGGACGTGTTCCACGTGGCGCGCTATAACTGGATGTTCGACTTTTCTTATGACGAATGGATAAAGATGCAGCGGCGGCGCCCGCCGATCCGGCTCAAGGACGCCGAAACGCTGGCCAAACAGTTGACGCTCGCCGTCGCGGTCGCGCCCAAGATGCGTGGCTGGGAACCGGTGAAATACAAAACCCGGAGCGCCAATCTGGTTCAGATCATCGGCACCACGGATGCCTATCTGCAAACCAGCGGCGTGAATGTGGCTGAGGGCCGGTTTCTTAACGCCGCGGATGCCGAGGGCGGGCAGCCGGTCTGCGTGATCGGTAGCGACGTGGCCACCAATCTGTTTCGCGGAGAATCCCCCATCGGCAAGCGCATCAAGATTGCGAATCAATCTTCCCAGGTCATTGGCGTTCTGGAAAGGCAGGGAAGCAGCATGTTCATATCGAGTGAAGACAATCACATCATTATTCCCATTCGTGAATTCTTGGCGATCATCTGGAACGGGCCGCTGTTTGACTGGGACGGCATCGTGGTGAAGGCCAGCGGACTGGTGCAATTGGATGAGGCGCGGGAGGAATTGCGCCAGGCCATGCGCCGCATCCGTCATTTGAGGCCGGATGAACCTGACGATTTTGGCATCAACCAGCAGGACCAGTTTGTGAAATGGTTCCACAAGCAAACGAGCACGATTGCCATCATCGGCCTCTTCGTCACCAGCCTGTCGCTGTTCGTCGGCGGCATCGGCATCATGAACATCATGTTTGTATCGGTGGCCGAGCGGACCCGCGAGATCGGCGTCCGCAAGGCCATCGGCGCCAAGCGCCGCAACATCTTGCTGCAATTTCTGGTCGAGGCCGCCTGCATCTGCCTGATGGGCGGGCTGATCGGACTGGGCATCGCCTGGGGCACCACGCTGGCGGTTTCCCACTTTTTGTTCCCGGCGGCCCTGTCCTGGCCCATCGTCGCCATCGCCCTGCTCGTGTCGTTACTGACCGGGGTGGTTTCCGGTTTCCTGCCGGCCTGGCGCGCCGCGCGGATGGATCCGGTGGACGCGTTGAGGAGCGAATGAAATTGCACCGGCCAACCTTGCTGCTCGCCGAGATCCGCGAAAGCTTCTCCATGGCCATGAACGCGCTGAGGGCCCACAAACTGCGCTCGGCGCTCACCCTCCTCGGCGTGTTGATCGGCGTGTTCTCTATCATTGTCGTGATGACCGCCATGCGCGTGTTGAAGCATTCCGTCGAGACGGGACTCAGCGAGCTGGGCAGCCAGACGTTTGCCATTCAGCGGTGGCCCGAGAACCAGTTTGGCGACAATTCCGACTGGCAGAAATACTGGCGGCGCAAATACGTCACCCTGGAACAGGGCCGGCAAGTGGAGGCGAAGGCTACGCTGGCCACTGTTGTGGGCATCCATGGCAATTTTTGGCGGGGACAGGTTTCGACCCGTTTCGCCAAGACGGCGCCCACCTCCCAGTTGTACGGTGAAACTCCCGGCAGTTTCCCGGCGCGGAACTGGGACGTTGAGGAGGGCCGCGCCCTTTCCGAAGACGACGTGGACAACGCCCGCGAAGTGTGTGTGCTCGGAAGCACCCTGGCCAAAACAGCTTTCCCGTTTGGCTCGGCGATGGGCGAAGAGATCAAAATCAACGGCTACAAATACGCGGTGGTGGGCGTGCTCGCCTCCAAGGGCGGGGCGATGGAAAGTGATCAGGACAATATTGCCATCATCCCCATAACCACGGCGCTCAACCGTTACGGCCGCTGGTGGAACGACCTGACCATCCTGGTGCAGGCGCGCGACGCGGCCAGCTACGACGATTGCATGGAACAGGTCCGCGGCATCCTTCGCGCCCTGCGCAAGATCCCGCCCGGCGCGCCGGATGATTTCGAGCTGTTCTCCAACAACTCGCTCATTGAACAATTCAACACCTTCACCCGGGCCGTGCGCATTGGCGTCACCGTCGTCAGCTCCATCGCGCTCATCGCGGCGGGGATCGGCATCATGAACATCATGCTCGTCTCGGTCACGGAGCGGACGCGCGAAATCGGCGTCCGCCGCGCCATCGGCGCCAAGAAGCGCAACATCATGACGCAATTCATCATGGAAGCCATCGTGCTGTGCGAACTCGGGGGGGCCATCGGCGTCGTGCTGGGCATTCTCGGCGGCAACGTGCTCGCGTGGTTTATGAAAGTGCCGCCCGTCATCCCGGTGGACTGGATTGTGCTCGGGTTGCTGATTTGCTCCATCGTGGGAATTGTTTTCGGGACCTACCCGGCCTACAAGGCGGCGAACTTGGATCCCATCGAATCATTGCGATACGAATGAACTTGGAAACGGTAATTGGTGACACCTCGACCATATACCCGACGGGTTAATCACCTGCATTTCATCCGGGTTCGCCGACTGTTGGTCTTTGGCGCTGGCGTCCTCCCCCCAATTCAGGTAACATTTATCCGGAGTCAACCCGGCGCCGGAAAGTGCTTTACACCGGGGTTGTGGATAACTAACATCTACCACTCTTATTAATAAATATGGAAGCGAAGACGAAGACGATCGAACAATTTAAATTGCACGGCAAGGACACCGGTTCGGCGGACGTGCAGGTGGCGCTGCTGACCCAGCGGATCAACCATTTGACCGAACATTTGCAGACGTTCAAAAAGGATCACAGCTCGCGCCGCGGGTTGCTGATGATGGTCGGCCAGCGCCGACGCCTGCTCGAATACCTGCAAAGCACGGATTTGACCCGCTACCAGGCGGTCACCAAGAAATTGAAGCTGCGCCACTGAATTTGCGGAGGCGCGGCTTTTTATTTTCAACCAGCCGCCTTCTGCTCTCGAATTTGAGCCGGAAACGCGAACGGCTTAATTCCCAAACCGAAATCATCGCGAATAAAGAATCCGTTGCCCCAGGGAAATTTCAATCAACTCCGAAACCCGTCGGAGTTCACTGAAGTTCCTCCGGAGGCAATGGGCAAGTTCATATGTCTGAAAAAATCACCGCCCAGGTGGGCGACAAGCAAATCATCATTGAAACCGGAAAACTCGCCAAACAGGCGGATGGCGCGGTAACCATCCAGCTCGGCGAAACCATCGTCATCGTGGCTGCCGTGGCCGCCACCAAGGCCAAGGAAGGCCAGGACTTCTTTCCCCTGACCGTTGATTACCGGGAAAAGGCCGCCGCGGCGGGCAAGTTCCCCGGCGGTTACTTCAAACGCGAAGGCCGCCCGACCGAAAAGGAAATTCTCACCTGCCGGCTCACCGACCGTCCGATCCGTCCGCTGTTCCCCAAGGGCTGGTACAACGAAGTGCAGGTCCAGACCGTCGTCCTCAGCGCCGACGGCGAAAACGATCCGGATCTTTTGAGCATCATCGGCGCGAGCGCGGCGCTGATGGTCAGCGACATTCCGTGGGCCGGGCCGCTCGGCGCGGTGCGCGTCGGCCGCATCAACGGAAAATTCATCGCCTACCCGACACACGCGGAACAGGCCGAGAGCGACCTCGACCTGGTTTATGTCGGCAACGAAAAGGACATCGTGATGTATGAAGGTGCGGCCAAGGAAATTTCCGAAGCCGATTTCAACGCCGCGCTCAAGTTCGGCCAGGAATGCTGCGCGCCGCTCATCGCCGCACAAAAGGAACTTGCGGCCAAGGCCGGCAAGAAAAAACGCGAAATCACGCTCAACATCGTTCCGGACGAAATTCTTCAGGAAGCCAAGAAGCTCGCCGGCGACCGTTTTGTGCCCGCGCTACTCACGCCCGGCAAACTTGCCCGCGAAACCGCCTGCAAGGCGATCCAGGACGAGGTCGGGAAGAAGCTCGTCGAAAAGTTCGGCGCGGAAAAAGTCACGGACTTTGTCATCAACGACGCTTTTTACTACATCCAGAAGGAAGGCGTCCGCAGTTTGATTTTGGACCACGGCAAACGTCTCGACGGCCGCACCTTCGATGTCGTGCGCCCGATTTCGAGCGAGGTCGGTCTTTTGCCGCGCGCTCACGGCTCGGCGCTATTCTGTCGCGGCGAAACCCAGGCGCTCACGCTGGCTACGCTCGGCACCGGCGACGACACGCAGGAATTCGATTCCTACACCGGTGGCGAAACCGAGAAGAAATTCATTTTGCACTACAACTTCCCGAACTTCTCCGTCGGCGAAACCGGACGCATCAGCGGACCGGGCCGGCGTGAAATCGGCCACGGCGCCCTGGCGGAACGCTCGATTGAGCCCATGCTGCCCAAGGATTATCCTTACTGCGTCCGCGTCACCAGCGAGATCATGGAATCCAACGGCTCAACCTCGATGGCCTCGGTTTGCGGCGGCACACTGGCATTGCTAGACGCGGGCGTCCCGATGGTTCGCCCCGTGGCGGGCATTAGCGTCGGCATTTGCACGGAATACGCCGGCGGCAGCATTTCCAAATACCAGTTGCTCACCGACATTATCGGCTGGGAAGATCATTACTGCGACATGGATTGCAAGATTGCCGGCACGGAAAAAGGCATTACCGGCTTCCAACTCGACCTCAAGCTCAAGGGCATTCCGCACGCCATGATGGCCGAGACGATTGAAAAGGCCCGCATCGCGCGCATGCACATTTTGGTGGAAATGGCCAAGACACTCGCCGCCCCGCGCACGGAATTGAGCAAATACGCTCCGCGGATTGAAGTCATCAAGATCAACCCCGAAAAGATCGGCGCGCTCATCGGGCCCGGCGGCAAGAACATCAAACGCCTCGTCGAGGAATCCGGCTGCGAAATTGACATCGAAGACGATGGCACGGTGAACATCTTCTCCGTTTCCGCGGAAGGTATGAAGATTGCCCGCGATGCCATCACCGGCATGTCGGCGGAAGCCGAAATCGGCAAGATTTACCGCGGCAAGGTTGTCACCGTGAAGGAATTCGGTGCGTTCGTTGAATTTCTGCCCGGCAAGGACGGCCTCGTACACATCAGCGAACTGGCGAACTTCCGCGTCAAGCAAACCGAGGACATCGTCAAGGTGGGCGATGACATCACGGTCAAATGCCTGGGCGTGGACGAAAAGGGCCGCGTGCGTTTGTCGCGCAAAGCCGCAATGGCCGACCGCGATCAGGAAATGGCGGACAAAAAGGAACCGACGGACAAGCCATAGCCGCAAATTTAACCAGCCGGCGCGAACGGGCAACCGTTCGCGCCTTTTTCCTTTGCGGCGTGGAGCGACAATGGCATCAGTCGCATTAATTCAACCATGCCGGACGGATGCGGTTTGATTCGGTTTTAATTCCACTTCGTCTTTTGTCTTGTCGGCGCAACATACAACAAGTTTGACTAGCGCGTCCGGCAACCGTAAATTCAGGCGAATGCTGACTGCTGAATCAAAGGTGGCGAGGACGGTGGTTGCTGGCCCGCCCAATGCCGACCTGAATTTTTCCTGGAAGCAGATTGTGGAACCGGTGGAGCCTTTTCTCCAGACGGTTTCACAACGACTTATTCAGCAGGTTCAGGAATTTGATCCGCAAATCATTCCCTACGCCAGGCACGTGCTGAACGGCAGCGGCAAACATTTGCGCCCTGCGCTCGTCGCGCTGGCGGCCCGCGTGTGCGGCGCCGGCAAAGTCACCGACGCGCACGTGACGGCGGCGGTCGTCATCGAGATGGTGCATCTGGCCACGCTGGTGCATGACGACGTGCTGGACGAGGCGGAAATCCGCCGCGGCCAGCTTACACTCGCGGCCAATTCGGGCAATGAAGTCGCCGTGCTCTTTGGTGATTGTCTGTTTGCGCAGGCGTTGAAACTGGCGGCTAGTTTTCCCACGCCGGAAGTTTGCCGCGCGGTGGCGATGGCCACGAACACGGTTTGCTCCGGTGAAATTCTTCAAACGCAATACCGCCGCAAGTTTCAAATCTCGCGGCGCGAGTATTTCCGCGTCATCGAGATGAAAACCGCCGAATTGTTCACGCTTTCGTGCGATTTGGCGGCCTTTCTCAACGAGGCCCCGGCGGAGTGGCGCGGGGCCTTGAGGCAATTCGGCGCGGCGTTCGGCACGGCGTACCAGGTTTATGACGATTGCGTGGATTTGTTTGGGACGGAAGCATCGGCCGGAAAATCGCTCGGCACGGATTTGGCGAAGGGCAAATTGACGTGGCCGGTGCTGCTGGCGTGGGAACGCGCGAACGCCGCCGACCGGGCGCGCCTGGAGCGCCTGGTGGAAAACTGGCAGCCGAAGAATTTATCCGCCGTGAGTGAATTACTGGCCCGATACGAGACCTTTGAGCCGTCGCAGGAAGTCATCACGCGCTATTTGGGGCAGGCGCGGAAGGCGCTGCGGGTTTTGCCGGAGTGCAGCGGGCGCGCGGAATTATTCGGTCTGGCGGATTTTTTAGCGCAACAAACCGGCGCCTTGGTTGTTTGTGTTTGAACCGATCATGATTATGTCCGCTCCAGTCCCACGCACAGATGATTCAGAACCGCCCGCACCGGTGGATGAGGAGTTGCTGGTGCAGCGGGCGCGGCGCGGCGATTTGGAGGCTTACGATGAATTGGTGCGGCGCCATCAGGAGCGCATTTACGCGACGATTTATCACATGACCGCCAATCACGAGGACGCCAACGACCTGGCACAGGAATCGTTTATCAAGGCGTTTCAGGCGCTGAAATCCTTCAAGGGCGGGTCCAGTTTTTACACGTGGATTTACCGGATTGCGGTCAACAAAACGATCAATTTCCTCAAACAGCGCAGAAACCGCATTCACATGAGCCTGAACGACTTGGACTTCAATGCCGAGCACGACCCGGATTTAATGGCCTTGATTTCGGACAATACACCGCGTCGGGCGGCCGGTTTGAAGGAATTGCAGGAAAAAATGAACGCGGCGTTGTTGAAATTGTCTGAACCTCATAGATTGGTTGTTGTTCTGCACGATGTGCAGGGACAATCGCACGAAGAAATCGCGAAGATAATGGACTGCAACATAGGCACCGTTCGGTCGCGGCTGTTTTACGCCCGGCAGCAACTACAGGCGTCGTTGTCCGATTACTTGAAGTAACAATATGAACAAATACGAAAATAACTTCGAGTCGTTGCGCCGTTTGCTGGCTCTCAAGCGGTACGAAACGCCGCCCCCGGGATATTTTAATGATTTTTCGAGCCAGGTTCTGCAACGAATCCACCTCGGCCATGCTGAAAAGCCAGACGAGTTTTCGGAAGAGTTGTTCAGCCATGCGCCTTGGCTGGCGAGATTGCTGCACACGTTCGATGCGAGACCGGTTTTTGCCAGCGGATTCGCGGGGGCACTTTGTTTGCTGTTGCTTTTTGGTATCGTCTATGCGGAACGCCCGGATTTCACCGCGCAGCAGCCACTTCTGCAGGCTGAAAACAACTCCGCTTCGCTCGCCGCCGTGTCGCCGTCGGCGCTGCCACAGCCGTCGGATCAGGTGGGGATTGTGTCCAGCACCAATCCAGTGCTCAGTCTTCAGCCGGTGGCTTCGCCCTTTGGACAGCAAAATTCGCTCGCCCAGCCGGTCAGCTTTTCACCTTCCGGCAATTAATCCGGTTTGAAACGTGTTGCGCGCTTGAAACCGCGCCGCACTTGTCATTAAATCGGTCGGGTGCCAACCAAAGTAATTGCGGTAGCCAACCAAAAAGGCGGCGTGGGCAAGACCACCACGGCGGTCAACCTTGCCGCGTGCCTTGCCGCGCTGGGCCAGCGCGTCCTTCTTTTTGACCTCGACCCGCAGGCCAATGCCACCAGCGGACTGGGTCTGGAAAAAATTGACGGTGCCAGCGCGTATCGCGTCCTGCTGGGCGAAGGCAGCCTCCTCGAAAAAATCAAAGACACCGCCTACGAGCGGCTGGCCGTCGTTCCCAGCGAGGTGGATTTGTGCGCCGCCGATCTCGAACTGGCGCGAATGGAAAATCACCTGCTTCGCCTTGCCGGGGCGCTACAGCCGGTGCTGGAATCGCAGCGGTTCGACTTGGTCCTAGTGGACTGTCCACCATCACTGGGCATTCTCACCCTGAACGCCTTTGCCGCCAGCGACGGTTTGCTCGTGCCGCTCCAATGCGAGTATTATTCTCTCGAAGGCATTTCGATGATGACCCGCGTGCTCGGCCAGTTGCGAAACGCGGGGGTCAATCCGCGCCTCGAAATCTTCGGTGTCGTGATGACGATGTTTGATGGCCGGACGAAGCTTTCCAACGAGGTCGTCGCTGAAGTGCGGAATCAGCTTGGCACCAAAGTTTTTGAAACGGTGATTCCGCGCAGCACGCGTCTGGCCGAGGCGCCGAGCTTCGGCAAACCGATCATCCATTACGACAAATACAGCTCCGGCGCGGCGGCTTACGAGCTGCTGGCGCAGGAAGTCTTGAAACGGCTGGGAACTTGATATGCTCAAACGCACACCACTTTTTACCGCGCACCAAAAACTCGGCGGCAAACTCGTCGAATTCGGCGGTTGGGAAATGCCGGTGCAATACACCAGCATCACCGACGAACATCTCGCCGTCCGCAACGCCGCCGGCATCTTCGACATCTCGCACATGGGCGAAGTCACCGTCAGCGGTTCGGGCGCGGCGGCATTCTTAAATTCTGTTCTTACCAATGACATTCGCAAGCTCGTGCCCGGCGAAGGCCAATACACCTTGATGTGCAACAAGCACGGCGGCGTGATTGACGATCTATATGCCTACCAACTTTCCGATGGGGTTTATTTCCTTATCATCAACGCCTCGCGCATGGAGCCGGATGTCGCCTGGTTGCAGGCGCAGGCCGCCAAATTCCCCGGTGAACTCAAACTTACCGACGCCTCGCATAATTATGCCGCCGTGGCCGTGCAAGGCCCGCGCGTCCGCGAATTCATTGAAATTTGCATTCCGGGAGGTTCAAGTTCGGTCATGCGCGTGGGTCGCGTGACTGAATTGAAGAAAAACCAGATCGCCGGGTTTCACTTTGAACACGGCAGCATGCTGGTCTCGCGCACCGGCTACACCGGCGAGGACGGATTTGAAATCGTCGGTTCGGACGAAGCCATCCGGCACTTGTGGGACGCTCTGCTCACCGCCGGGCAGCCGTTCGGCATCAAGCCGTGCGGCCTTGGCGCGCGCGACACATTGCGTACCGAGGTTTGCTATCCACTTTATGGCCACGAACTGGACGAGCAAACCACGCCCATCGAGGCCGGGCTGGGGTATTTTGTCGCGCTCGACAAGGGCGAATTCAATGGACGTGCCGTTCTCGCGGAGCAGAAGGCGAAGGGCGTGAAGAAAAAACTCGTCGCATTCAAGATGGCCGGGAAATCCGCGCCGCCGCGACCGCATTATCCGATTTGGGTGAACGGCGCGAACGCTGGCATCGTCACCAGCGGCACACAAAGCCCGTCGCTCGGCATCGGCATCGGCATGGGCTACGTGCCGGTGGAATTGGCGAAGCCCGAAATGAAGATCGAAATCGAAATCCGCGGCAAACCTTTTGCCGCTGTCGTAGTGCCCAAGCCGATTTACCGGAAAGTTTGATGGCGGGCAGTTGTTTCCATTCCAAGCCTGGCTTTAATTTAAGTTGTAGTGTCGGCGCTGTGCGGCGATTCATTCGAGCCACAGGCTCGACGCTACAGTAAATTCGTACAACGCCCTTCCTGACGGTACTTGACTTTCTAATCGGTCATATTAGCCTAATTCAGTGGCGGGCCGTGCATGGGAGCATTCGTAAAATTGATTTGAATTCGATTCATTCGACAATTTTGCGGGGCGGGGTGAGTTGCCGGTGCTTCCCTAAATAGATGAACGCGTGATGGAAACATCCCAAAACCCTTATTTGGTTGTCGTGTTGCTGATGGCGGTGGCCGTGGCGTTTGCGCTGGGGCCGCTGGCGGCGGCGTGGGCTTGGGCCAGGTTCTATTCACCCAAAAAACCGGGCCGGGACAAGAACGCCATTTACGAGTGCGGCTTGGAATCCAAGGGCGACGCCTGGATTTCCTTCCGGTCGGAGTATTACCTTTATGCGATCATTTTCCTGGTGTTCGACGTGGAGACGATTTTTCTGCTGCCGTTCGCCGTCTCTTTTAGCGGGCTTTCCGCCGGAGGTTCTGTCGGGGCGTTCCTGGCCATGGTAATTTTTCTCCTGCTCCTGGTGGAAGGATTGGTTTGGGCATGGCGGAAGGGAGTGCTGACATGGAAATGAAAACAGGAGCGGAGCCGGGGAGTGATGCAACCATGCCGAACGGTTCAACTCTTCATTCCGGCGTGGACGAAGGTTTGAGAAGCGAATTGCAGAAGCAGGGAATTTACACCACGAGTTTGCAGGAATTGTACAATTGGGGTCGGGCCAATTCCGTATGGCCGCTGACGTTCGGGCTGGCGTGTTGCGCCATTGAAATGATTGCGGCGTCCATGGCCCGGTTTGATCTGGCCCGGTTTGGCGCGGAAGTGTTCCGGCCCTCGCCCCGGCAGGCCGACCTGATGATTGTGGCCGGGACGGTCACCAAGAAAATGGCGCCGCTGGTGGTGCGGCTCTACAACCAGATGCCGGAGCCCAAATACGTCATCGCCATGGGTGCGTGCGCGATTTCCGGCGGGCCGTTCAAGCAGGGCTACAATGTGCTCAAGGGCATTGACCGGTATCTTCCGGTGGACGTGTCCATTCCCGGCTGCCCGCCGCGGCCGGAGGCGTTGATTCACGCCATCATGACCTTGCAGGAAAAAATCCTGAACCAAAAGCTCACCGGGCCGGAGCGTCCGCGGCATCTGGTCGAGGGCGCGCCCAGCGAATTTCCGGTGCCGGCCTGCGGTGAACACGATCTCGAACCACCGAGCAACCCCGAACTCTGGCAGCCGCCGATAATGACCAGAAAATGAGAATTTAATAAGGAATCCAGGAATCCAGGAAAAATAAATCCTGGCTTTCTGGTCTCCTAATAAAAAACCGTGGAAACTCCCGAACAAATCAAATCACGCCTCGAAACGGCGGTGCCGGACGCAAAAATCGAAATTCTCCCGAACGATTGTCCGGTGGGCGAACGGTCGTTGCTGGTGGATCCGGTCCGCATCCTGGCGGTGGCAAAATTTCTCCGCGATGACCCGCAACTTCGCCTTGATTATTGCTCGAACGTGACCGGCGTGGACTGGCCAGCGGCGGAAGTCACCGAAAAAATCAAGGTCAAGCAGGTTGTAAATGGCGTGGAAAATGAAATTGAAGAAGTGAAGAAGACCGTGCGCCCCGGATTTCTCGAAGTGGTTTATCACCTGTATTCGATGGAATTGAAACACGGACCGGTCGTCTTGCGCCAGCGCACGACGAATCGCGACGCTGAGGCGCCCGCGATTTCGCTGACGCCGGTCTGGCGCGGCTGCGAGTTTCAGGAGCGCGAAGTGTTTGATTTGTTTGGCATCCGGCTGGAAGGCCATCCGGATTTGCGGCGCATTTTGATGTGGGACGGATTCAAGGGTTTTCCGATGCGCCGGGATTACGTGGCGCCTGATGATTTTGAATACGAGCCGACGCCGCACGACGAGGTGCTGGAGCAGGCCCAAAAACATTATCCGCCGGAGGTGAAGGCGTGAGCACGGTTGCCGAAATGCCATCGCAGAAATACGAAATTCTGCCGAAAACGAGCGAGGCTGGCGAACCCATCGGCGAACTCCTCGAAATCTCAATGGGACCGCACCATCCGTCCACGCACGGCGTGTTCCGCATGGACGTGGTGCTGGACGGTGAAAAGGTTGTGAAACTCAAGCCGGTGTTCGGCTATCTGCACCGGAACCATGAGAAAATCGCCGAGAATATTTCCTATCTGAGTTCGATGCCTTACACGGACCGGCTGGATTATTTCTGTTCGATGACGAATAACTGGGCCTACGCACTCGCCGTCGAGAAGCTGGCGGGCCTGGCGGTTCCGGAACGCGCCGAATACATCCGCGTGATCATGGCGGAGTTGACGCGCCTGCAAAATCACACCTGTCTCATCGGTTTTTTTGTGCAGGACATGGGCGCGTTGGGCACGCCGCTGATGTACGCCTTCCGCGAACGCGAAAAAATCCTCGACCTTTTCGAGTCGGTGAGCGGTGCCCGCATGATGTGCAATTACCTGCGCTTCGGCGGCGTCCGTTGCGATGTCACGCCCGACTGGCTGGCCCAGGCGAAACAACTGGTGGACGGCTACGGTAAATTCCTGGACGAATTCGAGGCGCTGTTCACCGAGAACGAAATTCTTCTCGCGCGCACGCAGGGCGTCGGTGTGCTGTCCCGGGAACTGGCCGTGAACGCTTCCATCACCGGCCCGTTGCTCCGCGCCGCCGGGGTGAATTATGACGTTCGCAAGGTGGACAAGTACGGCATTTACAGCCGGTTCGAATTCAAGGTGCCGCTGGGCGAACACGGCGACATTTACGACCGCTACATGATCCGTATTTTGGAGATGCGTGAGAGTTTGAAGATTTTACAGCAAGCGCTGCGCGACATTCCGTCCGGACCGGTCATGGACCCGAAAGCAAAACTACGCGGGTTTCGCCCGAAGGCCGGTGAAGCCTACGGCCGGATCGAGTCGCCGAAGGGTGAGTTGGGCTTTTATCTCATCAGCGACGGTTCGGCCAATCCGTATCGCTACCGCGTGCGTCCGCCGAGTTTCATCAATTTGACCATCCTCGAAGACATGTGTCTCGGACATCGGATTGCGGACACCGTGATCATCCTCGGCAGCGTGGACATCGTGCTGGGGGAGGTGGACCGATGAAACGAGGAAAAATAATAAGGAAACCAGGAAACCAGGAAATTTAAACCGGGAGGAAAAATGGCTTTGGAATTTGAAGAATTGACGGGGAAAATTATTGGCGCGGCGATTGAAGTTCATCGTCAGCTTGGCCCTGGATTTATCGAGTCATTTTATGAAAAGGCATTGGTTTATGAGTTGCGAAAGCAGGGGCTTAAAGTCGAGCAACAACTCGAAATGCCCGTCATTTATGACGGCAACGTCGAAGTGGGCAAGCACCGGCTCGACTTGTTGGTTGAAGGTGAAATCGTGATTGATCTCAAAGCCATCAGCGAATTGCTCGACGTACATTTTGCCATTGTGAAGTCACAATTGCGCGCAGTGAAACGGAAGCACGGTTTGCTGTTGAACTTTGCCAAAGTGAAACTCGAAGCCAAGAGGGTAATCGCCGAATGAGGCAGCCCAGAGTTTTATAATGAACCCAGGAAACCAAGAAATAAAAACTGCCGGCCTAACCAGCGGGTCAGCAATCTCCTGCCTTCCTGGTTTCCTTATAAAAAATACAACCTCCTAATCTCATGCTCGGCGAACAAATCATCAAAGGCATGGCGGTGACCGCCCGGAATTTCTTCGGGAGTTACGTCTCGAAGGACCGGCTCACCACCGTGCAATATCCCGAGGAACGCTTGACGCCCAAGGAAAACACCCGGCAATTTCCATTTCTGGTATATGACGGTGACGATACGGAAAAAGGATTGCGTTGCGTGGCCTGCCAGATTTGCGAGAAGGAATGCCCGCCCCAGTGCATTTACATCATCAAAAGCAAGGACAAGAAGCCGGATTACAAGGGGCAGGCCCAGTTTTATCCCGCCACGTTCGATATTGATATTTCGGTGTGCATGAGTTGCCAGATTTGTGTCGAAGTCTGCCCGTTCGATTCCATCAAGATGAACACCGAGTTTGAATTGAGCACCGATGACCGCTTCGGCGGTCTGTTGCTATGCAAGGAGCAGCTCGCCCGGTCGAACGAGTATTACCGCAAAATCCATCCCGAAGAGGCTGCGGCCGTGGACGAGCATCTGGCCGGGGAAAAGGCCAAGGCCGAAGCCAAAGCCAAAGCCACCGCCGAAGCGAAGGCCAAGGCGGTACCGGCGGGTAAGCCTGCCTGATGATTCGGCTTGATAAAAATCTTATCTAATAAACCGCATCATCTGTTCTTGATTTGTGAAGAAAAATTGATGATGCTGAAGCCCGATTTCGCAACCCGATGGTTGTGCCATGTTTGAAGCGCTGGACCAGATTTTTGTCACGTTGAAGCACCAGGCGGTGGGTTTTTTCCCTGACGCCTGGCACCCGTTTTTGTCTGCCCTGATTTCGATTTCGTTCATCCCGCTGGTGTTCGCCACGCTGTTCGCCTTCGTCACGGTTTTTGAACGCAAGGGTATCGGCCGCATCCAGAACCGCTACGGCCCCAATCGCGTCGGCATTCCGTTGACGAAAATCCGCCTGTGCGGCTTCGGCCAGTTCATCCCGGACGGGATCAAATCGCTCACAAAGGAAGACATCGTGCCGCGCGCGGCGGACAAGGTGGTGCATTTTCTGGCGCCGGTTGTTCTGCTCATCCCGGTGTTGCTGGCCTACGCGGTGCTGCCCATTGGCCGCAACATGACCGCTGCGGATTTCGACGCGGGCTTGCTGTTTTTCTTCGCCGTGGGCGGGGCGGTGGAGTTGTCGGTGTTCATGGCCGGCTGGTCGAGCCACAACAAATACTCGCTGCTGGGCGCCATGCGCGCCATTGCGCAGATGATCAGCTACGAAATCCCGCTCATCCTGTCCGCTGTCACCGTCATCATGATTGTGGGTTCGCTCAAGCTGGCCGACATCGTCGCGGCGCAAAATCAATACTCTTATGGCATTGCGCACTGGTTTGTGTTCACACCGTGGGGTTTGGCCGGGTTCATCCTGTTCTTCATTGCCTCGCTCGCGGAATCCAACCGCACGCCATTCGATCTGCCGGAGGCGGAATCGGAGATCATTGCGGGTTATTACACGGAATATTCCGGATTCAAATTTGCGCTGTTTTTCCTCGGTGAATACCTGGGCATGTTCGCCGTGATCGGACTGGGCATCACGCTGTTTCTGGGCGGCTGGACTGCGCCGTTTTCGTTCCTCACCTGGGTGCCGTCGTATGTCTGGTTCTTTGCCAAACTGATGGCGCTGGTCTTCGTATTCATCTGGATTCGCGCCACGCTGCCGCGGCTGCGCATGGATCAGCTTATGAATTTTGCCTGGAAATTCATGCTGCCCCTGTCGCTGGTCAACATTGTCACGACCGCCCTCTGGCATTTCCTCGGCGCGGGCCCGCTGCGCTGGGCAGTCTGCACCGGTCTGATTTTTGGTGCTTATGCCATCCTCGGCTGGGGATTGATGAGCAATCAAAAACTCGGCAAACGCATTTATCGCTTCGCTGATTAAATATATTTCATGTCTCTCGCCTTCATCATCATTGCAATTGCGACGCTCTTTGCCGCGGCGGCGGCGATGAGCCTGCGCAACCTGGTGCATTGCGCGCTGTCGCTGGTCGTGGCGCTGGCCGGGCTGGCGGCGCTTTACCTGGCGCTCGACGCGCAGTTTGTCGGCTTCGCCCAAATCCTGGTCTATGTCGGTGCGGTTGCCATCCTCATCGTGTTCGCGGTGTTGTTGACACGCAGCGATGCGACGCCGAACCAAGCCATTCTTGCGCCTGATTGGTTCGCCGGCATAGTGGTTTCCGCCGTTGTCTTCGCCACGCTCGGCTGGGCGGCATTGAGCAGCACGGGCCTGCCCAGGGAAATGCCGCCTGCGCCCGTGGCCACGGTCAAAAATATCGGCGATCTGCTGATGACCCAATATATCCTGCCGCTCGAAGTCATCGGCCTGCTGCTCACGGCGGCGTTGATTGGCGCTGTGATTATCGCGATGAAGGAAGAAACTCCAAAATCCAGTAGCAGCCGAGGTAACGAGGCTCTGACTGAAAAATCGGAAATCGGAAATCGGAAATCGGAAATTGATCAGAGCCTCCTCACGTCGGCTGCTATGGTTCAAGGGAAGGGAGGTCGCTCATGACTCCGTTGCAAGGTTGTCTCCTTGTTTCTGCGCTGCTCTTCGCCATCGGCCTGGCCGGCGCGGTCACGCGGCGCAATGCCATCCTCGCGCTGGTCGGCATCGAGCTGATGCTGAACGCAGCGAACCTGAATTTCATTGCGTTCTGGCGTTACGGTCCCAATCCCGAGGCGTTGTCGGGCATGATGGTCGTGATTTTCTCCATCGCCATTGCGGCGGCGGAAGCGGCGGTGGGCCTGGCGCTTATCATCGCGATTTACCGCCATTACCGGACCGTCAATCTGGATGAAATCAAAAATTTAAAGGGATGACTTGGATTGCCCAAAATCTCTGGCTGATTCCGGTGCTGCCGTTGGCGGCGGCGGGGGTGATTGCCGTCAACAAGCAACGGCAACGCAAGCTCGCGGCGACGCTGGCCATCGGTTCGATGGCCATGGCTTTCCTGCTCTCGCTATGCGCGTTCAGCGCCACGCTCCTCCATCGCGGCGACAACGGCGTCTTCCGCGAAGTGGCCGGTTTCAACTGGCTCCAGTTCGGCGGACAATGGCTGCACCTGGATTGGGTGCTGGACCCGCTCACGGCTATCATGCTGGTGATGGTGTCGTTCGTCAGCCTGCTGATTTTCATCTTCAGCGTCGGCTACATGGCGCACGACGAAAATTTCATGCGGTTCTTCTGCTTCCTGTCGCTGTTTGCGGCGGCGATGCTCGGCGTGGTCATCGCCAACAGCCTGCTTCTTTTCTTTGTTTGCTGGGAACTCGTCGGACTGACCAGTTACCTGCTCATCGGATTCTGGTATCACAAACCGAGCGCGGCGGCGGCGGCCAAAAAGGCCTTTATCACCACGCGCATCGGCGACCTCGGCCTGCTGCTGGGCATGGTCTGGCTTTATGCCGAAACCGGCACGTTGAATTTTTACGCGAATGGCAGCGGCTGCCTCGAACAATCCGCCCTCGCCGCGATGGTGACGCACATGACGGCCGCCGGCATGGCAGTTTCCACGGCCATCGGGCTGCTGATTTTTCTGGGTGCGGTCGGCAAGTCCGGCCAGTTGCCGTTGCACGTGTGGCTGCCCGACGCCATGGAAGGCCCCACGCCGGTCAGCGCGCTCATTCATGCGGCCACGATGGTAGCGGCGGGCGTTTTCCTCGTGGCCCGGGTTTATCCATTGATGAGTGTTCATATCGAAGGCGCTGCGGCTGCGACCACGGCGCTGACGGTGGTGACGTGGATCGGTGCGCTCACGGCGATTTTTGCCGCGTCAATTGCCGTGGCGCAGACGGACATCAAACGCATCCTGGCTTATTCCACGGTTTCGCAACTTGGTTACATGATGCTCGGTTTGGGTGTCGGTGGCGTGTCGGTCGGCATGTTCCATCTCATCACGCACGCCTTTTTCAAGGCGCTGTTGTTCCTCGGCTCCGGCTCGGTCATTCACGGCTGTTACGAGGAGCAGGACATCCGGAAGATGGGCGGGCTGAAAAAATTCATGCCGGTGACGTTTGCGACCTATGCCATCGGCATGCTGGCACTGTCGGGTTTTCCGCTGTTCTTCTCCGGCTTCTGGAGCAAGGACGAAATCCTGCACGCGGCGCACGGCTGGCCCGTGTCGCACATTCCGTTTTATCTCGGATGTGCCGGGGCGCTGCTCACGGCGTTTTACATGACGCGCCAGGTCGCCCTGGTGTTTTTTGGTTCATACCGTAGCAGCCGACGTGAGGAGGCTCATTCTTCTCCGCACGCTGCGCACATTAAGTCAGAGCCTCCTCACGTCGGCTCCTACGAGGGAAATGCCGTTCCTCGCGAAAGCCCCGCCGTCATGACCATCCCACTGATTGTCCTGGCGGTGTTTGCGATTCTTTTAGGTTTCATCGGTACGCCGGCCTGGCCATGGTTCGACGGCTTTCTGAACGGCGAACCGGCCCAGTTCAATTTCGCCAAATTGACCGAAGGTGGCACGCTCAGTTTGATGCTGGCTTCCGCGGTGATTGTGTTTACCGGTCTCGGCCTTGGTTGGTGGCTGTACGGCAAACGCCAGCGGAAGACGGCGGAAGAACCCGATGTTTTGCAAGTCGCGCAGCCGACGCTTTTCCGGTTGCTGGAGAACAAGTATTTCGTGGACGAATTTTATGAGACAACCGTCATCCGTTTCAATGCCTGGGCGGCGCACGGGTCTGATTTCCTAGACCGCTGGATTTGGGGCGGGGCAGTGTTGCTGGTCACCTGGGTGACACTTGGGTTGTCGTGGCTCTACCGCTTCACGGACGATTTTGTGGTCAACCTGGGTTTCGACGCCGGCTGTGAAACCCTGCGGGAGGGCGGCGGCGAAATGTCGAGATGGCAAAATGGCCGTGTGCAGACCTATCTCCGCGTCATCGGTGTGGCGCTGGTGGTGCTGGTTCTAATCCTGATGTGGGGGCGTAAGTCATGAACCTGCCCTGGCTGACCATTCTGATCCTGGTCCCGCTGTTCGGCGGCATCATCGTTGCCGGCGTGGGCGCGGAGCAACGGCGGCTCGCGCGCGGGCTGACGCTGGCGTTCAGCCTCGTGGGGCTGACCGGGGCGCTGTGCCTCTGGCAACATTTTAACGCCGCCTCCGGTGAACTGCAATTCGTGGAGAGACACGACTGGGTGCCGTCGCTGGGCATCCAATATTTCCTGGGCGTGGATGGCCTCGGCCTGTTGATGGTGATGCTGACGGCGATCGTCGTGCCGCTATCCATCCTCGCTTCGTGGCGTATTGATGATCGCGCGCACATTTACGACGCGCTGGTCTTGTGGCTACAGGCCGGATTGTTCGGCACGTTCACCGCGCTGAATTTCTTTCACTGGTTTCTGTTCTGGGAACTGGTGCTGATTCCGGCGTTTTTCCTCATCAAACTTTGGGGCGGACCGAAGCGCGGACCGGCGGCGACGCAATTTTTCATTTACACGATGGTTGGCAGCGTGACGTTGCTGCTGAGCTTCCTGGCCATCCGGCTGGCGACGGGCAGTTTCGATTTCATCGAGCTTGCCAACATGGCCAAACGCGGCGAAATCACGGCCAAACTCGGTGACGCCATCGGCTGGCAATCGCATATCGGCCTGCTGGTTTTCTTTGGTGCGTTCCTCGGGTTTGCGGTGAAGGTGCCGGTCGTGCCGTTTCACACCTGGCTGCCGGGGGCCTATACCGAAGCGCCCAGCCCGGTGACAATGCTGCTCACCGGTGTCATGTCGAAGATGGGCGTGTACGGTTTTCTGCGCATTTTGCTGCCAATTTTTCCCGAGCAGATGCGGCTGGTGCTGACGCCATTGATGTGGCTGGCGGTTTTGACCATCGTGCTCTCGGCCTGCACGGCATTCGCCCAACGCGACCTCAAGCGCATTCTGGCCTATTCCTCCATCAACCACCTCGGTTACTGCCTGCTCGCGCTGTTTGCGGTGACGGGCGCGGCGGCGGGCGTGAACCAGCCGGAGTTGCAGAAAGCCGCGGCACTCGATGGCGTGCTGCTCCAGATGTTCAACCACGGTCTCACGGCGTCATCGCTGTTTCTGTTCGTGTGGCTCATCGAGAAGCGCAGCGGCGGTTTGCGCGGGCTGGAGGATTTCGGCGGTATCCGCAAGATTGTTCCTGTGTTCACCGGCTTGATGGGCATCGCGCTCTTCTCGTCGCTGGGATTACCGGGGTTGAACGGGTTCGTGGGTGAATTCCTGATTTTCAAGGGCGTGTTCCCGCTGGCGCCGTGGGCGGCGGCGTTGTCCACCATCGGTTTGCTGGTGACGGCGGTCTTCCTGCTGACGCTCATCCAGCGCGTTTTCTGCGGGCCGCTGAACGGCCGCTGGGCGCAAATGCCAGACCTCACGCGGCGCGAGCGCTTGCTGGTGGCCGTTCCCATCGTGCTGATGTTCGTGTTGGGCATCTGGCCGCAGCTCGTGCTGGGGACGGTAGATGCGACTGTCGTGAAGATGGTCCAACAACTAAATTTTTAACCACGGATGGACACGGATAAACACGGATTTAATTTTGCCGATGCACGATCGGAAATCGGAAATCGGCAATCGAAAATTTAAAAATGCTGGCCTGGACGATATACATTTCATTCATCGGGGTTCTGGTGCTGATGCTTCTGCCGCGCGAAGCGGCGCGGGCGGCGCGTATCATCGCGCTGCTTACGGCCATCGCGGGTTGTGCGGTGGCGTTCGTCGGAGCGATGCAGCAGGCAAATCCGGGCGAAGTCATAACGATTGTCAAGGTCCCGTGGATTCCGTCGCTCGGAGCCAATTATTTCCTGGCTGCTGACGGCATCAGCCTGGTGCTGGTGGTCCTGACCGGTCTGGCGGCCATTGCGGGCATTTTGTTTTCGTGGAACATCGAAAAGCGGACCAAGGAATTTTTTGCATACTACCTCGCGTTGATTGGCGGCGTGTATGGTGTTTTTCTCAGCTTCGACGTGCTGCTGCTGTTCGTGTTTTACGAACTGACCATCATTCCGAAATATTTTCTCATTGCGCGCTGGGGCAGCACACGCAAGGAATACGGCGCGATGAAACTGGCGCTCTACTCGTTTGTCGGCAGCCATCTCGTGCTCATCGGCTTGATCGCCGCCTGGGTCGTGGCCCGCGCCCAGACCGGCCACGCGACGCTCGATTTGATGGAACTATCGAAAGTGTCGTTCCCGCTTGGTTTCCAGCACTGGGTTTTTCCGCTGGTGTTTGTGGGATTCGGAATTCTGGCGGGCCTGTGGCCGTTTCACACGTGGGCGCCCACCGGTCACGTCGCCGCGCCCACCGCCGGTTCGATGTTGCTGGCGGGCGTGGTGATGAAACTCGGCGCCTACGGCTGCCTACGGGTGGCGATGGTGTTGTTTCCCGACGGTGCCCGCATGTGGCAGGGCGAAATCGCCGCGTTGGCGGTCATCGGCATTATTTATGGCGCGGGCGTGGCGCTGGTGCAAAAAGACTTCAAGTTTGTCATCGGTTATTCCAGCGTGAGTCACATGGGTTTTGTGCTGCTGGGCTTGGCCACGCTGAACACCATCGGCCTCAGCGGTGCGGTGCTGCAAATGTTCTCGCACGGCATCATCGCCGGACTGCTCTTCGCCGTCGTGGGCCGCATGGTTTATGACCGGACGCACACGCGCGATTTCAACGACCTGCAAACGATGCAGCTTGGCAAATTGCTGCCGTTCGCCGGGGTGACATTTGTGCTGGCCGGTGTGGCTTCGATGGGATTGCCCGGCTTCAGCGGATTTGTGGCCGAACTTCAGGTTCTCATGGGCGCATGGAAGGTGTTTCCCAAAACCACCATGTTGGCAGGCGTTGGGATAGTGGCGGGCGTGGCCTACACCTTGCGCGCGGTGCAAAAGGCATTTTATTCGGACGCGGTGGTGCCTGAGAAATCCGGCCACGACCATCCGTTGGAACCCATTTCGATGCCGGAACGAATCGGGGCGGTGATGCTGATTACCGCATCGCTGGTCATCGGGCTTTTCCCCGGTCTTCTTCTGAACTGGATTCAGCCTTGCTTGAACTCGCCGCTGTTCGAACGGCTGTTGAAGGGAGGTTTGCTGTGAACTACCTCGAAGTCCTGCGGGCAGCCGCGCCGGAGACCGCCCTGGCCATTACCGTGCTGATGGTGCTGTCGGTGGATTTGATTGCGTTACGCGGTGAATCCATTGCGCGGCGTTTCGGAATCGGGGCGCTGGTATCCATCATCGGCTGCCTGATGGCGGTGATGTTCACTTTCACCCATTATGGGCAAACGGACCCGTTGCACGGCCTGCTGGTCGTGGATCCGTTGACAAACTTTCTGAAGCTCGTGCTACTGGCGCTGACGGTGTTCACAGTGCTGATTTCCGCATCCGGCAAATTCACCGAACATGTCGGCGAATATCTGGCGCTGGTCCTGCTGGCCACGATCGGCTTGATGTTCCTGGTCAGCGCCGAGGATCTTCTGATGATTTTCATTTCGCTGGAGCTGGCCAGCCTGTCACTCTACATCCTGACGGCGTTTAACAAGCACAATGCCCGGTCCAGCGAGGCGGCATTGAAATATTTTCTGTTTGGCGGCATGTCCGCAGCGTTTTTGCTGTTCGGCTTCAGCCTGCTTTACGGGTTGTCCGGTTCGACCCATTTGCCGGAAATCGCCGCGGCGTTGAAGGGCAGGGGACTTGACCCTTTGTTGCTGGTGGCCATCGTTACGACCGTGATCGGATTTGGATTCAAGGTGGCGGCGGTGCCATTCCATCTGTGGGCGCCGGATGCCTATGAAGGCGCGCCCACGCCGAGCGCGGCGTTCATCGCCTCCGGTTCAAAGGTCGCCAGCTTTTACATCCTGGCCAAAATCATGACGATGGGTTTTGCCGGCGCGGAAGGTAGTGCGGTCTGGCATGGCTATGTATCCGGCTGGACGCCGTTGATCGCCGTTGTGGCCGCGCTTTCGATGGTGCTGGGCAACCTCACAGCCATCGTGCAGTCGAGCGTGAAACGGCTGCTGGCTTACTCGGCCATCGCCCATGCGGGCTACATGCTGCTTGGCGTGCTGGCCAACACGCCGTCCAGCCGGACCGCGCTGCTGTTTTATGTCATCACCTACGCGCTGACGGTGCTCGGCGCGTTCGGCGTGGTGACGGTGGTGGAGGAGGCGACGGGCGGCGATGCGCTGGCCAATTTCGCCGGACTCAGCCGTCGTGCTCCGGGATTGTCGTTGTGTCTGCTGGTGTTCCTGCTTTCACTGGCCGGCATTCCGCCGCTGGCGGGTTTCATTGGAAAATTTTTCGTGTTCAGCGCGGTGGTGGGCGCGGACGCCGATCAGCTGGGCCTGCTCTGGCTGGTGATCCTGGCCATCCTGATGAGCGCCGTGTCGTTCTACTACTACCTGCGGGTGCTCAAGCAGGCTTACGTGCTGGACGCCGCGGAAAACGCTCCCGCCATCAAGGTTCCAGCGGTCACGATGTTCGCGCTGGTTCTGCTGGCGGTGCTGGTGATTCTCCTCGGCTGCGCGCCCGGGCTGTTGTTGCGTCATTTGTGATGTGAAGCCGGGAATGGGTCGGAACGTAATTTTATTAGGAAACCACGAAACCATGAGAATTTAATTTTTCATGTATTCCTGGCTTCCTTATTAAAAATGTTCTTTGCGTCTTCGTATCTAAGTGGTGAAATATGCGGAAATTTATGAGCAACATTCCTTCCGATCTGAAATACACGAAATCTCACGAGTGGGTGCGCGTCAACGGTGACACCGCTATTGTCGGCATCACCGACCACGCGCAGCACGAGTTGACCGACATCGTTTTTGTCGAACTGCCGGATGTGGGTCGGAAGGTGAAGGCCGGCGAGGCTTGCGCGGTGGTGGAATCCGTGAAGACGGCGAGCGACATTTATTCGCCCGTGAGCGGCGAAATTCTGGAAGCGAACCGGCTGGTCGTGGACGATCCGGCGTTGGTGAATGGTGAACCTCATGCCAGCGGCTGGTTTTACAAAATCAAATTGAGCCATCCCGCCGAACTGAACGCGCTGCTGTCGCCGGAGGCCTACAAGAAGCAGATTGGCGGGTAAAATACACCCTCTTTCGTAGCAGCCGAGGTAACGAGGCTCAAATTTCTTGGAAATAATCAATTGGAGCCTCCTCACGTCGGCTGCAACTTCATAAACGAAATGAGCGTAAATTATTTTGTGGAAGCAACGCGACATAAGTGCCATGTTCCATCCCGTACTAGGAAGAAAATTAACCAAAGGTTCCAAATGAAAAGAAACATTCTGTTCAGCACAATGATCCTGCTGGCCGGCTCGCTTTTTGCCGCCGATGCCAGCCCCAAGGATGAAGTGAAAGCCGCCGCCAAGGCGCTCGGCAACCAGACGAATTACAGTTGGAAAGCCACGTCCGATTCTCCAAACGGCGGCGGGCGATTCAACGGCCCAACCGAGGGGAAAACGGAGAATGGCGGATACACCTGGCTGTCATTGTCGATGCGCGACAACACGGTCGAAGCCGTGCTTCAAGGCGGCAAAGGCGCTGCCAAGACCGCAGACGGCTGGAAATCGCTGGCGGAGTTGAACCAGGACAATGGTGATGGCGGGTTCAACCCGAACATGTTCCTCGCTCGTCGGTTGCAAGCCTTCAAAGCCCCGGCGGTGGAAGTTGCGGATCTGGCCGACAAGGCCAAGGAACTTAAATTGGATGGCGACGCCTATGTCGGTGATTTAACCGTGGATGGCGCCAAATCGTTGCTCACCATGGGGCGGCCGACCGCCGGCGACAACGTGCCCACCGTCACCAATCCGAAGGGTTCGGTGAAATTCTGGGTCAAGGACGGCCAGCTCACCAAATACCAATCCCACGTGCAGGGCACGGTGAGTTTTAATGGCAATGACCGCGATGTTGATCGGACGACGACGGTCGAAATCAAAGACATCGGCACGACCAAAATCCAGGTGTCCGACGACGCGAAGAAAAAGTTGTAACCGGCTTTTTTCACAAACCGTCGGGTGGGTGTCGGTGAACTTGCCCGGCGTTTTCCTTAATTTGAGTCTCGTTACCTCGACTCCTACAATTCATTTGTGAAAACCCGCTTGTTTATCAAGCCGTATTGCCCGTGGTGTCACAAGGCGATGCACTGGCTAGATGAACACGACATTGATTACGAGCAGCTTGATGTCATTGCCGACGAAGCGGCTTTTGAAGAGATGGTCCGCATTTCCGGGCAGGAACTCGCGCCGGTGATCGAGGTGAATGGACAAGTGCTGGCCGATTTCGGCCCGGAGGAACTGGCAAAGTTTTTGGAAAAGATTTCAACCACGGATGAACACGGATAAACACGGATTGAAGGCAAACCAAATAAACGCGCCCCTCGCCCCGCCCGGGCGGAGAGAGGGTGGCGCGGAGCGACGGGTGAAGGGAACAATTCAATTTTTATATTTATCCGTGTCCATCCGTGTCCATCCGTGGTTAAAATAAATTTGTGACGACGACTGAATTGAAACCGCGACCCCGCCTGCCCGACTGGCTGCGCATCAAGCTGCCCACATCGGACAGTTTCGCACGCACGCACAACCTGCTTAGCGAATTGAAGCTGCACACGGTTTGCGAAAGCGCGAAGTGCCCGAACCACTGGGAATGCTGGGAAAAGGGCACGGCCACGTTCATGATCGCCGGTGACCGCTGCACCCGTGCCTGCGGCTTTTGCGCGGTGTCCACGGCCAAACCGCTGCCGCTCGAAGCGGATGAGCCGGGTCGCGTGGCCGAGGCCACCCGGCGAATGCGGCTGCGGCACATCGTTATCACTGCTGTCGCCCGCGACGATCTGGCGGATGGCGGCGCGGACCATTTTCGGAAAACAGTTGAATCCGTGCGCGAGTTGAACCCGGGCATCGTGATTGAAGTGCTGGTGCCGGATTTCAACGAGAGCGCTGCCGCGATTGAGGCCGTGCTGGCGGCCAACCCGCACATTTTCAATCACAATCTGGAAACCGTCCGCCGGCTGACGCCGACGGCGCGTCATCGCGCGACTTACGACCGGTCGTTGAACGTGCTGCGGAAGGTGAAGGCGAAACGTGGCAATACGATTTACACCAAGTCCGGCCTGATGCTGGGCCTGGGCGAAACGGAAGATGAAGTCATGGTGGCGCTGAAGGATTTGCGTTCTGTCGGCTGCGACATTTTAACGCTCGGCCAGTATTTGCAGCCGACGTTGAAGCATTTGCCGGTGGAGGAGTTTGTTTCGCCTGCAAAATTTGAAGAATATGGCAAGCGGGCACGGGAGGTGGGCTTTGTTCACGTTGCCAGCGGCCCGATGGTGCGAAGTTCCTACCACGCGGATGAATTCAACCTGTCGTTAACGCATGGGTAGGAATGGATTGCGGCGCATAAAAAGAAAAATGGCGACGCCGATGAGGATGATGCCCAGAATAAATACGACAACGGTGATGGTCTTCGTCATCGTGCGGGCTTGTGCCAGCGTTTCGGCTGTGCGTTTTTTTTCCGATTCCCTGAATTGCGCCAGCTCCTGGTCGAGCGCGGCGATGGCTTCCTCGTCTTTAAGCTGGAAGGTAAGCCATTTTTCTTCGGAACGCTTCCATTCCTCGGGCAGGCGCGCCAGCGTTTCGGCATTCGCGGGTTGAAAGCCCCAGCGAGTCCAAAACGGCGAATTTTCCAGCGTCCACAATCGAAAAACGCCATGATGAGCGGCGATGGCCTGGATGCGTTCCCAGAACAATTCCCGCGCGGCATCCGCCACGGAAAAATCCGTGTAACCTTCGCTGTGGAGCAGGGCATGCTGGCGGACGATCTCGACGCCAATCGCGCCGATGATTTGCCCCCCGGTCGTTTCAATCACTTGAAATTCAGTCAGCCGCCTTTCCAATTCGTTTGCCGGCAGCCGCATGGCTTTCCAAAGCGACCTCAGGCTTTGAAAATCATCCGTGGTGGCGCGGCGAACACGCAGTTGGGTCGGACTCATGCTGGCGTATAAACTGACCTGACAGCGGCAAAAAGTCAAAACGGCCATAAAAATTCCTGCCACCAGGCCATTTGCTTTTCCCAGTAATTGTGCCAATCTGAACAAAGGGTAAAATCTAATTTGAACTATGAATAATGGAACCACACGGCGGTTGTTGGATGCATTGCAATGGCGTTACGCCACGAAGGTTTTCGACGCCACCAAAAAGATACCGGAAGATGTCTGGCAAACCCTGGAGCGCGCGCTCGTGCTCACTCCAACCTCCTACGGTTTGCAGCCGTATAAATTTCTCGTCATCAACGACCCCGCCAGACGCGCCGAACTGCTGCCACATTCGTGGAATCAAAAGCAGGTCGTGGATGCCTCACACTTTGTCGTGTTCACCGCGCGTACCAAAGTGACCGATGCCGACGTGAACAAGCTGATCCAGCTCACCAGCGATGTTCGCAAAATCCCCGCCGAGTCGCTGAATTTTTACCGCGACATGATGCTCGGCGACATAGTCAACGGCCCGCGCGGCAAAACCGCCCACGAATGGGCGGCGCGGCAGGTCTACATCGCGCTGGGCAATTTGATGACCTGCGCAGCCGTGCTGGGCGTGGACGCCTGTCCGATGGAAGGTCTGAACCCTGCCGAATATGACCGCGTGCTGGGTTTGAACTACAGCGGCTATGCGACGGTGGTGGCCTGCGCACTGGGTTATCGCGCCGCCAGTGACAAATACGCGAGCCTGCCCAAAATTCGCTACGATACCCAGGAACTCGTGCAGCAAGTCTGAACGAATATGATCACCATCCGGAAAGCGGGGGAACGTGGGCGCGCCCAATTCGACTGGCTCGATACTTGGCACACATTTTCGTTTGCCGATTACCACGATGACCGTCACATGGGTTTCCGCGCGTTGCGGGTGATTAATGACGACACCATCGCGGGCGGCGGCGGGTTTGGCACGCATCCACACCGGGACATGGAAATCATCACCTATGTTTTGAGCGGCGCGCTGGAACACAAGGATTCGATGGGCAACGGCCGTGTCATCCGCCCCGGCGAAATCCAATACATGGCCGCCGGAACCGGCGTGACGCACAGCGAATTCAATCCATCGCCAACCGAGCCGGTGCATCTGCTGCAAATCTGGATTTTGCCCGACCGCAAAGGCGCGAAACCGACCTACGCGGAAAAATCCTTCGCCACGGCCGCGCCGGGGAAACTTTACCTGACCGCATCGAAATCGGGGCGCGACGGGTCTGTTCCCATCAATCAGGACATGGACGTGTTCGTCGGCAAACTTGGCCCCGGCGACAAAATCAGCCATGCACTCAAGCCCGGTCGTTACGGCTGGTTACAGGTGGCCGAAGGCGGCGTGAAATTGAACGGGCTGTCGCTGAAGGCCGGCGATGGTGCGGCCGTCTCCGAAGAGAGCAAACTGGTTCTCGAATCAACCGGACCAGCCCAGATCATTTTGTTCGACCTGAACTGAGCCATCGGGATGAAACCGTGAAACGAATCCTTCGTCTAATCGCCGCGATTGTGCTTGGCGGCTCAATCGCATTTTGGGCGGCGGCTGGGGCGAACCGCGGCTGGACGAAAACGCGTGTTCCGATCAAAACCGCGGACGCAGTCACGGGTCTGGAGGGAATTCAATGGCAGAACAAATTTGTTCCGGGCGTTGATTTTCTTGGTGCCGCCTTGTTGGGCGCGGGCGTTCTGGCCGGCCTTTCCCTTTTGGTTCCGCGAAAATCAAAACCACCAACAATCGAAACCGAATAATGAAAACAAAACTCGCCATCCTGGCTCTCATCGGCGTGACGGGCATTGCGTTCGCCGCGCCGCAGACGTTTGACTTCAAAGACCCCAAGGGCATCAACAATGCCGGCTTTAAACTTGATGCGCCGCTGGAAGCCATCAACGGCAACGCCAGCGGTATTTCCGGCACGGTCACGTTCGACCCGGAAAATCCCGGCGCGACCCGGGGCAAAATCATTGTGGCCACCGGGTCACTCATGTTGCCGAACCCGATGCAAAAGCAGCATATGCTGAGCGACAAATGGCTCGATGCGGCAAAGTTTCCTGAAATCAGTTTTGAATCGAAAGAATTCAAAAACGTCAAGACCGCTGGCGACATCACGACGGCGGACGTAACCGGCACGCTCACGCTCAAGGAAGTGTCCAAGGAACTCACCGTGCCGGTGAAGCTGACCTATCTGAAGGACAAGCTGGGCGAACGCGTGCCAAGTCAGAAGGGTGATCTGCTGGTTGTCCGCGCCAGCTTCACCATCAAACGCGGCGATTTCAACATCATGCCCGGCCAGTTCGAGGACAAGGTTTCCGATACTATTGAACTCACCCTGAGCATCGCCGGCGCGTCATCGAAATAGCGGAATTCTGCTTAAGGTCGGACTTCGCCTACAAAACCATCTTGACCGGGCAGGGGAGCGGTACGCTGGCGTTCATGTTCCTGACAGGTGACGGGGTATAGCCACATGGGGGATGCTGATTTGAAATGAAAAACCGCTTGTTTTCAAATCATACATGCGCTCATGCTTCGCTATTCCGCAAATCAAAATTGTGCCCTATGAAACCCAAAACATTGATGGTGAATCTCCTGGGAGTATCGTGCCTGTTTCTCGCCTCGTGCAGCACGCATCAAAACCTTCAGGTCAACGGCCAGTCCGTCAAGAATGCGGCTCCAGCAGCGTCGCCGTCTCCCGCCCTCAATCTGGTTCAATACGCCAAGCCCATGTGCGGCACCGGCGGCGACGCCAATACGTTTCCCGGTGCGGTGGCGCCCTTCGGGATGATCCAGTGGAGTCCGGACACGGAAGCGGGGATGCGGGAAGGCGGATACTCCGACCGGGACAAGCGCATTTCCGGTTTCAGCCTGGATCATATCAGCGGCGCGGGTTGCGGCTACGGCGAGGATTTTCAGTTCATGCCCGTTCTGGGGGTGGAACCGACGCCGCCGAACGGCAGCCGCACCGCGTTCGCCACGTCGTTTTCGCACAGCAATGAAGTCGCCCGGCCCGGCTATTACGGGGTGACGTTGGACAACGGCATCAAGGTGGAACTGACCACCACGGTGCGGAGCGGTTTTGGGCGTTTCACTTATCCTGCCAGCGGCGAGGCGACAATGACAATCAACGCTGGCAGCAAAGTCAATGGTTCTGATGCGTCCGCCATCAATATCAATCCGGCCACCCGGGAAGTCAGCGGCTGGGCCATCGGCGGATATTTCTGTCACTGCCATGAAGTGAGGACCATATATTTCTACGCGGTGTTTGATCAACCGTTCGCGGCCTGCAGCACTTGGAGCGACAACGTGCTCACAAAGGGCGGTACCAATGGAGCTGGAACTGCCGCCGGTGCGTTTATCAACTTCGATGCATCCACAAGCAGAACTGTTCTGGCCAAGGTGGGAATTTCATACGTCAGCGTTGCCAATGCCAGGGGAAATGTGGAGGCGGAAAATCCGGTTTGGGCCTTCGCTGCCAGGGATTTTGACCAGGCAGTCGCTTCGGCAAGCGACACTTGGAATTCCTGGTTGAACCGGATCCAGGTCAGCGGCGGAACGACGGACGAATTGCAGACATTTTATTCCATGCTGTATCATGCGCTGCTGGGTCCCACTGTGGTCTCTGACGCGAACGATCAGTATTTTGGTTACGACGGGGAGATTCACACCACGAAGGGCGGTCGCGAGCAATACGGCGTTTTTTCCGGCTGGGACATTTATCGGAGCGAATGTCAGTTGCTCGGCATGATCGCTCCCAAAGAAGCCGGCGACATGGCGCAATCGCTGCTGGTGGATTACCAGCAAGGCGGCGCCTTCCCACGCTGGGGCGTGATGACTGAGGACAGCGGCGTCATGATGGGCGACCCGGCGGCGCCCATGATTGCTGACTTTTACACTTTCGGCGCGACCAACTTCGATGCCCGGGCTGCCCTGGCGGGTTTGGTGCGGGCGGCTACTGATCCATCCGTCCGGGCACCGCGGACAAAGACGAACGAGCGCGACGCCTTGGAGGATTATCTTAATTTGGGTTACGTGCCGGAGCATCAAAAAGGCGGTTACGGCAACGTTTCCATGACTCTGGAATACGCCTCCGCCGATTTCGCGCTGGCGCAGTTTGCCCGGGCGCTCAGCGACGAGACCGACTACGCCACGCTCATGCAACACGCGCAGAACTGGCGCAACTTGTTTAATCCGGAAACCGGTTACCTTCAAATGCGCCGGCGGGATGGTTCCTGGTCGCCGGGTTTCACCAACAACACCGGAAACTACAATGGTGACACGGCTTACGTTGAAGGCACGGCTGGACAATATCTCTGGATGGTACCTTTTAACTTGAAAACACTCGCTGACATGATGGGCGGCACGGACGTCGCTGCCAGGCGACTCGACGCGTTTTTCACCAGGCTGAACGTCGGCGACCGGGGCCCGGACGCCTGGATGGCCTGGGTGGGAAATGAGCCCTGCCTGGAGACGCCGTGGATTTATTGTTTCTTCGGCCAGCCCTGGAAGGCGCAGCAGACGGTCCGCCGGACGATGACCGAACTGTATTCATCCACGGACGCGGCCTATCCGGGCAATGATGACGTGGGCGAAATGTCTTCCTGGTATATCTTCGGCGCGTTGGGAATGTATCCCGAGCTTCCCGGTTCCGATGTGCTCGTGCTGAACAGTCCCTTGTTTCCGAAAGCCGTGCTGCACTTGCAAAACGGAGACGTGACCATTATCGGCGATGGCGCGGGAAAAGACTCGCCGTATGTGCAGAGCCTGAAGGTGAACGGCCGGGCGCGGAACCGGCCCTGGATTCGCTACTCCGATATTTCCCGCGGCGGAACGCTGGTTTATGACCTGGGTTCCACCGCCAACACCAATTGGGGCAGCAATCCGGCGGACGCCGCGCCCTCTTACACCGACGGGATGTAGCGGACGGTTGCGTTGCGGCCTGTTTGTGAATGTTACCGTCAGAATTTCCATCAACGCACGACCAATCTCGTCGCTTGCGGCGAAATTTCACAAAAAGCAAACTGGTAGATAACCTTGGATGTGATTGAGTTAAGTCGCCAATGGCACAGCCATTCATCCCCGATACCCTCTGGGCGGCCACGCTGTCGGGCAGACCGTAACGTTGCGTCACGTCACTCTCTTCGCAGACTGCGGCAAAAGCAGGTATGACAACAGACAATTTAGTGAAGGGCGGCGCAGAATAATACTATACCAAAGTAGTATTTTCAATTGAAACCAATGTTGCCGTGACGGGCCGACAAACTTTGGGCAAACTCTATTCGTGCTCTTGAAACAACCGATACAAAGCTTGGCTATGCATGCTACAATCCCACTTAAGGATGGCGCAGGCTTATCCCTTCGGCAGAAGCAAATTATGGAACTGCTCGCTCAAGGCAGGACTTCGGTGCAGATTAGCCTTAGCCTGAAGTTGAGTGTTTACACTGTGCGCACGCATATCCAGAGATCCTATATGAAGTTAGGCGTTAAACACCGAGCGACTGCCGTAATTGCTTACTTGAACAGCAAACAAATTGAAAGTCACAATGATGGTAGGACCCATCACGACATAACACAGGCGAATGAAAGCCAAATGATTCCCAAGAGCATAACCGGCCACGTGAATTTTTGTCCATCGTGCGGCTGTTACCTTGCAGACTTCCCACCTGAGCCATCTGAGAATGCCGTTTCGCGACGATATATGATAAACGTTGAGAGCGGAACTGCATCACATCCAATGGCGCTTTGAGCAATTCGGATTATAATTCATACATGATCATTGGTGTTTCCCCGGCTGGCATGGCTTTCAAATTTCATTTCCCGCGACACGTTTGAAAGAGTTTTCAGAAGTTTCGTCCCATGAAAACAGTTCATTCAATCAAAGCATTCTTCCGCTGGGCAGGCGTCATAGTTGGTGCGATCGTGCTGGCCACCGGCAATCAGAGCGTGACGGCGCAATCCATCGGCTGCAATTTCGTCAACAGCAGTGCTGGCGGCATAGACAACGCGAAAGCTGGTTCGCTGCTGCCAACAGACATGGCGGGCGTGCCTGCTTATGCGCAAGCGCACTGGAACAATTTGTCCCAATCTGGTTCTGGCGTCACCTTGACCAACAGCGCTGGCGCAGCTGCGGCGCTCACCATACAATGGAATGCGCCCCATATAGCCTCATCGGGAACCTTCACCAACTTGGGCACGCCGGATGGGAAATTGATGGATGGGTTTCTTCAGACTGGTTGGCCCAATACTACTGTCTTGAACGTGAACGGATATACCAACGTCCTTAGTATCCCGCAGTCCGCCGGCTGCCCGATTGTCTATGTCGGCGGCCTCCAATCATGGTATCAATCACAGGGTGTCGAAAGCTATACGGTTGTTATTTACCAGACTGCCGCCACTTCTTGGGACACGGCCCAAATGTGGGTGGAATCGGTTGCTGGCAGCCCGTTTAATGGCACCATGGTCGCCGGGCCTGATCTGACGCCACATTTGTTTAACGTGCTCAATACGATTTTTTCCGGCACCTATCTCCAGATTCCTGGAAGCGCCACCAGCGAGGGCAACAAAGTTTATGGAGCCAATTTTGGAGTTTTTGCCGGTTTGACGAATGATGCCGTCCTGATTCGCGCAGGCGATACCGATGAACAATGGGGAAACGGCGCCATGAATGGATTTCAAATCGTTCCCGACCTGCCCGTTGCGGTGAGCGTCAATACTGCAAAAAAAATGGCGACCATGCCGCCGCAGGGATTGGGAGTTAACATAGGAGTTTATGACAGCACCCTTATCAACTCGCGGGTGGCTCCCATGTTGAAGGCCGCCGGTATCACCGGTGTGCGTATGCCGGGGGGTTCCATGTCGGATCAATATAATTGGCAGAATAATACCGGCATTGGCGGTCAATATGTCAATTCCAACGACACTTTTGACAATGTAATGAATACCGACGTCATCCCGGCGGGCGCCCAGGCGCTTGTCACCGTCAATTACGGTTCCAATCCCGCCAACAACGGCGGCGGCGATACCAACCTGGCCGCAGCCTGGGTGACCTATGCAAATGTGACGAAGAATTACGGCATCAAGTATTGGGAAATCGGCAATGAGGAGTATGGCAACGGATATTTTTCCGGCTGGGATTGGGAATACGATTTGCATTTCCTGGACCAAACGGCGACCAACCGCGTCGGCCAGTCCGCCCTCTCTCCAAGCGCTTACGGAACGAATGCGCTCCAGTTCATCAGTGCCATGAAGGCGAAGGACCCCAGCATCAAGTGCGGCATTCACATCCTGACTGACGCTGGCAAATTGACTACTTGGAATCAGCCATTATTCCAGGCGTGTGGCAGCCAGGCGGACTTTGTCATCATTCACTGGTATCCCAGCGAACCCACCACTACCATTCTGAGCGCATCAACCACGATCGTCCCAACCATCCAGGCATTGAAGTCGCAATTGACAAACATTGTAGGCGCCACCAAGGCTTCGCAAATGCAAATCGCGATTACCGAAACCGGCGCGGATACTTCCACCGGGCCCGCAGTATCGCTTTTTACCGCAGACAACTATTTGACCTGGCTCGAAAATGGCGCCATCACCGTGGACTACTGGTATTTCGGCGACCTATTGTTGGCCAACCAGACGCCGGGCCACGCTTATTATGGCGCGATGATGGCTCATCTGCTTGCCAATGTCGGCGACACCTTCCTCACTGCCACTACTACTGCTCTAAGTGGACTGCGCGTCCATGCCGCGCAGCGGCAGGACGGAAAGACGGGTATCATGCTGGTCAACATGGATCCGGTTCACTCCATTCCCGCCACCGTAAATATCAGCGGGCCTGCTTTGGCTTCTTCGGGAACCTGGTATCAGTTCGGTCTTACCAATTTCATCGGCACCAATGACTATCCAAGTTATCCCGTTTCCACCAATACCGTGTCCGGGCTGGGGAACTCGTTTACCGTCTCTGTTCCACCTTACACAATCATTGACTTGCTCATCCCGCCGGCTAGCAACACACCCCCGGTGCTGGCAGTTATCAGCAATCAAACCGTGAATGCGGGACAAACGGTTGCCTTTACTGCCATTGCCACGGACACAAACCAGCCGCAGCCAACGCTGACATTCAACCTGTTAACTGCCCCGACCAATGCGGCCCTGGCCCAGCTTAACAACACCAATGCCACCTTTGGCTGGCGTCCTCTGGTCACGCAAGCTGGCACGACCAATTCCATTTCATTAACCGTCACGGACAACAGCACGCCGCCCTTGAGCGCCACCCAAAGTTTCACCGTTATTGTGAATCCGTTGACGCCGCCGGCATTGTCTGCGTTGACATTGAGCAATGGCCAGCTTGCCTTTGAAGTCAGCGGCCAAAGCGGGCCGGATTACGCGGTGGAAACCTCAACGAATTTGTCAGCGTGGAACACGCTGTTCATCACTAACTTCCCGGCCATGCCGTTTATTTGGAGAAATACCAACGCGGCTGCGATGCCGATTCAATTCTTCCGCGTCAAGATAGGCCCGCCGCTGCCGTGATTTGATCGAATAATCCTGTGGAAAAAATAATTCATCCAGTCAAAGCATTCTTCCGCCGGGCATGCGTCATAGTTGGCGCCGTCGTGCTGGCCGCCGGCATTCAGAGCGTGACCGCGCAATCCATCGGCTGCCATGTTGTTACCAACAGTGTTGGCGGCATAGACAATGTGGAAGGCGATGCGCTGCTGCCAACGGATCTGGCGGCCGCGCCTCCGTATGCGCAAATGCGTTGGAACAATCTTTCGCGGATGGCAGCGGCACGTTTGTGCTGACCAACAAGCCTTGGCACGCCGGAAGGAAACCTTTTTATACGACTTCACACCCAACCTAATTGATGATGAGATAAATCAGACGCGAAATCCGCTCGACATGAAATCATACAAATCCTCAGCGCGCTTCTGTTCAAGAAGCAGAAAAGCAAAACTTGGCTCCGTGATTGCAGTCGTTTCGGCTGTTGGCTTGGCCGCCATTTTAACCGGCTGTAACACGCCGACCAAAATAAATTCCTCGGCAACACCGTGCATGGCCCAGCTCGCACGTTTCACCGCGCCGGATGTGCCGGCGATGGGGCCTGCCGAAACCGAGTCGCCCGCCGCCAAATGGACGAGCGTGGTCACGCCCGCCGGCCTGCCCGGCAATGGTCTGGCGCAGCATCCGATGCTTTACGTCGGCGAGAATTATACCAAGATGTTCCTCGTGAATGACGGCAAAGTCATTTGGACTTATCAGACCGGCCCGGGCTGGGAATACGACGACGTGTGGATGCTTTCCAACGGCAATATCCTCTTCACCCGGATGCAATATGTCGCCGAAATCACGCCGGACAAAAAAGTGGTCTGGCGATACGATTGCAACACCAGCAGCGGTACCAATCACACGGAAGTCCACACCTGCCAGCCCATCGGTTTGGATCGCGTGATGATTGTGTTGAACGGATTGCCGCCGCGATTGATGATCGTTAACACCAAGACCGGCGCGGTGGAGGTCAACCGCGAACTTTCCTACGGTCAGACGTATGAAACAAAAAATATTCACGGGCAGTTTCGCCGGGCGCGTTACACGGCGCAGGGAACTTATCTCCTTTCCTACCTAAGCGAAGGCAAGGTCGTGGAGCTTGATAAAAATTTCAATGAAGTCTGGAAATATCCGATTCGCTCGCCGTGGGCCGCCCTCCGACTCAAGAACGGAAACACGTTGATCACCGATGAGCAGGACAGCCTCACGCGCGAAGTGAATCCGAAAGGCGAGGCGGTTTGGGAATTCAACAAGACCGATCTGCCCGAAGCGTATCATTTCAACCAAGCGCCGCAAACTTGCACCCGGCTGGCCAATGGCAACACGATCTTTTGCTCGCGCGGCGGCGCAGGCAAACGTCCGCAACTCGTCGAAGTGACGCCGGACAAGAAAGTCGTCTGGGTGCTGCAAGATTGGCAGGACCTCGGCGATGCCTCCGCCGTGCAAATCCTGGACGATCCGGGCATTCCCGAAATTCCCGGCGAATCCGAACATTGATCAACCCTGCCATTATGAACACCTCGAAGCTCGTTTTAATCTTTACCGTTTCAGCCGCGTTGAATGGTTTTTGCGCCGACACCAATTCCATCACCGCGACCAACGCCGTTTCCTTCGCGCCCGCCGTCCTGCCCGGCAACGGACTGGCGCAGCATCCGTTTCTCTATACCGGCGAGTGGGATTATCGCAAGACGAACCAGACCATGTTCGTCGTGCGCGGCGGCAAGGTGGTTTGGTCTTATTCCATTCCGATCAAGGACGCGGACGGCACGCTGCAGGAGCTTGGCGACGCCACGATGCTTTCCAACGGCAACATTGTTTTCTGCCGCAAAACCGGCGCGAGCGAAGTCACGCCGGACAAAATAATTATTTGGAACATTGACGCGCCGATAGGAACGGAAATTCATTCCATTCAACCCATCGGCTTGGACCATGTGCTCGTGACGATAAACGGCAATCCGGCGGGGAAGTTGCTGCTCATCAACACGACGACTGGCAAAACGGACAAGGAATTCACGTTCCCCGTGTTGAATCCGGGAGCCAACCCACACATCCAATTCCGCCGGGTACGTGAGACGAAGGAGGGGACGTTTCTCGCGGCGCATTTGCGGGATCAAAAAGTCGTGGAATATGGCGCGAACTTTAAAGAAATCTGTTCCTACCCGTGCAAATATCCGTGGGATGCCGTCCGCCTTAAGAACGGCAACACGTTGATCACCACGGATGATAACACCGTCCGGGAAGTCAACAAGCAGGGCGAAATCGTCTGGCAATTTTCCCAGCAGGACGCTCCGGAATATAAGTTTATCATTTTCCAGGAGGCGAACCGTCTTGCCAACGGCGACACCGTGATTTGCAATTGGTGTCCGCACAACCTGGACCCGAAGCTCTGGCCCGGCACGGTGCAGGTGCTGGAAGTGACGCCGGCGAAAAAAGTGGTCTGGGCGTTGAGCGAATGGAAAAATCCCGACCTCGGCCCGGCGTCTTCCATCCAGTTGCTGGATGAACCCGGCACGCCGGAAAATCTCGGTGAGCAACAGAGATAACTTTTAATCATATGCAACGCATCCTCATTATCACCATCCTGCTGGTTCAGGCAATGTTCGGCCTCATTAATGGCGCGTCTGCGGCTGTCGCCGTCAAAAGTCCCGATGGCCATCTGGCTGTAGAATTCAAACTCAACCCGGGTGGCATGCCCGTTTACCAAATCCAGCGGGATGACCAGACCGTGTTGCGCGAATCGCGGCTTGGGTTGATTCGTGAAGACGCGGATTTTTCGCAAGGACTGATTCTGAGTGGCGAATCCAAGATCACGTCGGTAAAAGACAAATACAAAATCCTGACCGCGAAGCGGCGCATAAACGCCTACCGCGCCAACCGGCAGGTGTTTCATCTCGCCACGGCAGGCGGCAAAAAGATGGACCTCATTTTTCAGGTATCGGACGACGGCGTGGCCTTCCGTTATTTCTTTCCCGAAACCGCGACGAACCTTCACCAACTGAAGGATGAAACCACATCGTTCCATTTTGCCTCCGGCACCAAGGCATGGTTGCAGCCGATGCAGGTGGCGAAATCCGGCTATGGCTCTTCCAATCCGGCTTACGAGGAATTTTATCAAAAGGCGATTCCGGCCGGCACTCCGTCCACGCTCGGCGCGGGCTGGGTTTATCCGGCGCTGTTTCAATCGGGCGAGACATGGGTGGCAATCACCGAAGCTTCGCTGGGGCGCAACTATTGCGCGACACGATTGCGAGATCAATCACCCGACGGCGAGTATTCGGTCGGCTTTCCCGACCCCCGCGAAACGATTGACAACCAGTCGGCGAATCCGTCGTCGAGACTGCCGTGGCTCACGCCTTGGCGCGTCATCACCATCGGCAGCCTCAAGACCATCGCCGAATCCACGCTGGGCACGGATCTGGCGGACAAGGCGGCACTACCGCCGGCTTCCTGGATCAAGCCTGGCAAGGCCGCGTGGAGCTGGCCGCAACTTGGAGACAGTTCGGCGAACTTCGACAAGCAGAAACAATTCATTGATTACGCTTCCGATATGGGCTGGTCATATTCCCTGATTGACGCGTGGTGGGACCGGCAGATTGGGTACGACAAAATGAAGGAACTGGCCGATTACGCCCGTATCAAGAACGTTGGCATTCTCCTCTGGTATAATTCCGCCGGCGGCTGGAACACCGTCAAACAGACGCCGCGCGACAAACTGCTCACGCATGAAAGCCGCGTGGAGGAGTTCAGCCGGTTGAGGAAGATGGGCATAAAGGGGATCAAGATTGATTTCTTCGGCGGCGACGGCCAGCCGATGATTGATTATTACCACGACATCCTTGACGACGCCGTGCCGTTCAAGCTGCTCCTGGATTTCCATGGCGCGACGCTGCCGCGCGGATGGGGACGCACCTATCCGCATTTGATGAGCATGGAAGCCATCCGCGGTTTCGAGCATATCACGTTTCAGCAGAGCGACGCGGATGAAGAGCCCAGTCACGCGGCGATGCTGCCGTTCACGCGAAATTTGTTTGATCCGATGGATTTCACGCCGGTTTGTCTGGACAAAATCGGCGGGACCAAACTGCGCACAACCCACGCGTTCGAGCTGGCGCTCTCGGTGATTTTTATTTCCGGCATCCAGCATTACGTGGATGTGCCTGAAGGCATGGCGAAGATGCCCGATTTCGTGAAGGATTACATGAAACATGTGCCGTCGGTCTGGGACGACACGAAGTTCATAGACGGTTTTCCCGGCAAACTGGCCGTGTTGGCGCGAAAAGGCGCCGGTCATTGGTATGTCGCCGGCATCAATGGTGAGCCGGCGGAGAAAAAATTGACGCTGGATCTGAATTCACTGTCCGGTGCCAAGACCGGCTTCCTCATCAGTGACGGCGATGAACAATTGTTCGCGCGACAGCCGGTTAAATTGGACGCCTCCAAAAAATTGCAGGTCACCCTCAAACCCAACGGCGGATTCGTCGCGGTTCTAACTCCGGCGGACTAAAACGGATTTGGATTGCGTGACCTCGACCCCCCTATGCCGTGTAAGCGCTGGAAACTGGCCGCGAAAATGCAAGCGCGTCGGCCAAATAAACCCGCCGGACATTCGATTCGTCAGACGAAGAAACTGCCCGCAATTTTATGACAGAAAAAATTGATATGAAACGAAAAGCAGGTTGTCTCGCCCTCGGCCTCGCGACGTTCTTCGCCGCTTTCGCCTACTGTGCCCCGCGCATCGTTCATTCATATGACATGACAACCATCGCGGGTTCGGTATGCTGCCGCCCCATAAACTAAAAAAAACGAAACAAGCCATGCGCCCGATTTCCACCTTCGTGATTCTCATCGCCTCCGCGTCCTGTCTGGCGGCCAGTCCATCGTTCACCATTGATGCGTCCCGCTCCGCCGGGCAAGTCAGCCCGAGGCTTTACGGATTGATGACCGAGGAGATCAACCACTCTTACGACGGCGGCCTTTACGCGGAACTGATCCGCAACCGCGCTTTACTGGACGCCCCCAATGCGCCGGCTTCCTGGTCTGTGGTAACGAATGCGGTGGCTGTCGCGACCATTGCACTCGACCGGACAAATCCCGTGAATGACAAAATCCCGTCGAGCTTGCGCCTCACGGTGACGCAGGCGACGAAGGATCACGCGGCGGGCGTTGCCAACAGCGGCTATTGGGGAATCCCGGTGCATCCCAAGACCCAGTATCGCGCTTCGCTGTGGGCACGGGCTGAAGCCGGCTTTTCCGGGCCGCTGACAGTTTCCATCGTGAGCGACGATGGCCGCACCATTTACGCCTCGGAAAAAATTTCAGGGATCGCGCCGGAGTGGAAGAAGTTCGAAGTGACGCTCAAAACCGGCAACGTCGTTCCGACCGCCCAAGCACGCTTCGTGGTTACGGTAGATCAGCCGGGAACGGTCTGGCTCAGTCTCGTTTCACTCTTTCCGCCAACCTGGAACGACCGTCCCAATGGTCTGCGCAAGGACATCATGCAGTTGCTGGTGGATTTGAATCCGAAATTCCTGCGTTTCCCCGGCGGCAATTATGTCGAGGGAAATAAAATTGAAGAGCGCTTCCCGTGGCAGCAGACGCTTGGCCCGCTTGAAGACCGGCCCGGCCACGCGTGTTGCTGGGGCTATCGTTCGAGCGACGGCATGGGACTGCTGGAATTTCTGGAATGGTGCGAAGACATGAACGCCGAACCGGTCCTGGCGGTCTATGCCGGTTATTCGCTCGATGGCGATCACATCAATGCCGGCCCCGAGCTTGAACCGTTCGTGCAGGAAGCGTTGGATGAGATTGAATATGTGACCGGCGACACCAACACCACTTGGGGCGCGCGCCGGGCCAAGGACGGCCATCCCGCGCCGTTCAAGCTTAACTATGTCGAGGTCGGTAACGAGGACGCGTTCGACAAGTCGAAGAGTTATGGTGGACGCTTTACGCAATTTCACGACGCCATCAAAGCCAGGCATCCACAACTCAAGCTGATTTCGAGCGATCCGTGGGTTCAGGTGGAAGGCCACAAGCCCGATGTGATTGACCAGCATGATTACAGTGCTGCGGACGATTTCATCAAAAAGTCGCGCGATTATGGCTCTGATATAAACCGCCAGGGGCCGGAAATTTTCGTCGGCGAATGGGCGGCGCACGAGGATTCGGTGGCCCGGCCCTGGGATGCGGCGTCCAAAAAATTGCCGCCTACGCCCACGATGAAGGTCGCGATTGGCGACGGCGCGTTCATGGCGGCGATGGAGCGAAATTCAGACATCATCAAGATGCAATGTTATGCGCCGCTGTTGGTGAACGTGAATCCCGGCGCGCGCCAGTGGCGGCCAGACTTGATCGGCTACGACGCGCTTTCGGCCTACGGCTCGCCGAGCTACTACGCCATCCAGATGTTCAGCCGGAATCTCGGCGATGAAATCCTGACGGTTACCCCCTCGGAAACTTCCATCCAAGGCTGCGCCACACGCGACAGCAAGACGGGCGAAATTATTGTAAAGTTGGTGAACCCGGAGTTGACGCCGCAATCGCTGCCCATCGAGATCAAGGGCGTCACCTCGCTCGCATCGAAGGCCATGGTGATCACGCTCGCGGGAAATCCGGAGGACACCAATTCGACCAGCCACCCAAAAAACGTCGTGCCCGTCACCACGACGCTGCGCGGCATCAAATCCGGTTTCACCTGCACGCTTCCGCCAACCAGCATTGTGGTCATCAAGCTGAAGGTGCGCTGATAAAATCTAACACGGTAAAATTTGTCCAAACATGACAGGAAAAATTCATATGAAACAAAAAATAAGTTATCTCGCTCTCGGCCTTGCGACTTTCTTTGCCGCCATGGCTTTGTCCAACGCCGCCACCAACGAAACGCCGAGGCTCATCTCGGCTGACTTGCGGCAAACGAACGGCCCGCTCGACACCATGTTCAAGTTCTGTGTCGGCGCCGGCCGCGCGAACGAAGGTTTGCGCGCCGACTGGCAGCGGCAACTGACTTGCGCGCATCGCGAATGTGGTTTTGAATACATCCGCATGCACGGTCTGTTTGACGACGACATGGGTGTTTACCGCGAGGACAAAAACGGCCACCCGGAATACAACTGGCAATACATTGACGAGCTATTCGATTTTCTCCAGAGCATCGGGATGAGGCCATTTGTTGAGGTTGGATTTATGCCGTCTGATTTGGCGAGTGGCAAGCAAACGATCTTTTGGTGGAAAGGCAACACCACCCTGCCCAAGGATTTCAAGAAGTGGGGGGATTTCATTCGTGCATTCACCGAACATGTGACACAGCGCTATGGCGAGGACGAAGTCAAGAAGTGGTATTTCGAAGTGTGGAATGAGCCAAACCTGGATGGTTTTTTCCATGGCAGCCAGGCGGACTATTTCCATTTATATGATGTGACCACGAAAGCCATCAAGAGCGTCTCGCCTGCTTACCGTGTCGGCGGGCCGGCCACGGCGGGCTGTGGTTGGATTTCTGAATTCATCAATTTCTGTTTTACCAACTCCTCACCCGTTGACTTTGTGTCCACCCACACCTATGGCGTCGATCAGGGCTTCCTTGACGAAACTGGCCAGAGAGGGACGGTCCTATCGACATACCCCCGCTCGGTTTACAGCGAAATGATCGATACCCGGAAAAGAATCAGCGACTCCAAAATGCCGAACCTCGAACTGCACTTCACAGAGTGGAGTGCCTCCTACACGCCGTCCGACCCTATCCATGACAGCTATCACAGCGCCGCCTATATCCTTGATAAAATCAAAGGCGCGGGCACCTCTGTGAATTCGATGTCCTATTGGGTGTTTACCGATATATTTGAGGAAGCTGGTCCACGGTTCACGCCGTTCCACGGCGGGTTTGGGCTATTGAACTATCAGGGAATCAACAAGCCGGCATTTTACGCCTACCAGTTTATGAACCGTCTTGGCGAAACCGAACTTAAATCCTCGGACGCTGCGTCCTGGGTTTGCGCAGACAAGTCCGGCGGCATTCAGGCGCTGGTGTGGGATTTCTCTCTCCCGAATCCCGCTCCGAAAGAGAATAATCAAGTTTACTACAAACGCGATTTGCCGTCGCATCCGAAGTCGAGCGTGACGGTAGCGTTGTCCGGCGTTCCGGCCGGACAATATACTATGACAGTTTTCCGGGTTGGCTATCGTGCCAATGACGCTTACTCCGCCTATCTGGATATAGGTTCGCCGAATCAGCTTTCGAAGGCACAGGTCGCCTACATTAAATCAATGAGCGACGGAAAACCGGAACTAGTGTCTATCGTCAAAGTTGCAGCCGATGGCCTCATTCGCCAGACGTTTGAACTCAGAGATAACGATGTTTGTTTCTTGACGTTCACGAAGCACTGATTGGCTCGAATTAGACATTATAACCATCCCCCATTTATCTTTCCATGAAATCTTTTTTCTTTTGGCTCGCGATGAGCGGCCTTTGTGCGATGCAGCTTGCGGTTGGTGCAGAAACGAACCGAAGCGAAACACCATCTGTCCCTACGACCAGTTGGATGCGCGGTGTCGAAGGACAGCGTAAGGCAGACCTTGGGAATGGTTTTTACCTGAATCCCATTCTGGTAGGAGATCGCCCCGACCCGTCTGTGCTCAAGGTCGGTAAAGACTACTATCTGGTCAATTCGTCGTTTGAGAGCACGCCGGGTTTGATGATTTGGCACTCTCTAGACCTGGTAAATTGGGAGCCAATCGGGCCTGCGCTCCAGAAATATGTCGGCTCCGTTTGGGCGCCGGACCTGGTGTGCCATAAAGGCAGATTCTATATCTACTTTCCTGCAATGGGCGCGAAGGGACCAGCCAACATGGTCGTTTATTCCGATACTATCCGGGGACCGTGGAGCGATCCCATCGACCTTGGTGTCGGCAATATAGATCCGGGCCATGCAGTGGCGCCGGATGGGAAGCGTTATTTGTTCCTGAGCGGCGGTCATCTGGCATCGCTCGCGGACGATGGCCTCAGTGTCGTTGGGCCGGCAAAAAAGGTGTATGACGGATGGAAGTATCCGGACGATTGGGATGTCGAGACCTTCGCTCAAGAAGGACCGAAGGTCCTTCGCCACGGCGATTATTATTACATGGTGTTGGCTGAAGGTGGAACGGCGGGACCTGCGACGAGCCATATGGTTATCATGGCCCGTTCAAAATCTCTCGAAGGGCCTTGGGAAAATTCGCCGTACAATCCTGTGGTACATACCCGCTCCGCCGCCGAGAAATGGTGGTCCCGCGGTCATGCCACCTTGGTGGAAGGTCCGGATAACAAGCATTGGTATCTCGTCTATCATGCGTACGAGAACGGTTACTATAATTTGGGCCGCCAGACCCTGTTGGAGCCGGTGGAATGGACTGACGATGGTTGGATAAAGGCCTCCGGATTTGACGTCGCCAAGCCGATTCCTGTGCCGCCCGGCGGCTCAGCCGTGCCGCATGGGTTCGCCTTCTCCGATGATTTTCGCACAAACAAGATCGGTATTCAGTGGAGCTTCTTCCGTAACTACGGACCGATCGCCGAGCGGTTTCGATACGAAACCAACGCGTTGGTGCTCAAGGCATCGGGATCGTCTCCCAAAGACTGCTCGCTGCTCAACTTCGTGTGTGGCGATCAGGCCTATGAAACAGAAGTGGAGATTGACTGCGACGATGCCGCTACGGCGGGACTGCTCCTGTTTTATAGCGACCGTGTTTTTGTCGGGCTGGGCTTCTCCAAAGATAAAATGATCGAGTACGGCAAAGGCGATATCGCCGAGTTCCCGAAACAGATGCCGATCGGCCGCCACTATTTTGTGCGCCTGCGAAACAATCACCACATCGTCACCGTGTGGTACAGTCCGGATGGCGAGCACTGGAGGAAGCATTGGATGCAGTTCGAGGTCTCCGGCTACAACCATAATGTCGCTGGCGGGTTTCTCAGTCTCCGCCCGGCATTGTTCGCAGCAGGTTCGGGAGAAGTTCGATTCAGGAATTTCAAATACAAGGCGCTGCCTTGAGGATGGGCAGGCAGCAGACGTTTCGTCCAAAGATGTGTCACAATCCAGCTGCCGCATGAGCGCAGGCGCACCATGCGGTAGGGAGCGCGAAGAAGGTTGTAGCCCACCCAGATAAAAGTTATTTTTCGCAAAAGTGGGAAGTGTTCGCTATCCAGCATGCATTTACGACACCTGCGTCCAAAACGTGGCGAATTAATTGTGAACCATCGGTTTTGAAAGCGCACTTGTGAGTTGGATAGTGAATCACCGGATAGTGAATCACCGCGCCCACTGGCGGAAGACGCGGGACTACGGCACGAATTCTTGAACATTCAGCGAAGGCTTTTTGGATAAGAGGGATTTGAGTCAAGACCGCAGAGGAACATGAGTGTTTGCTGGAGATATTCCCCCCTGCTACGGCTGTCACGCGGTCAAACGAAGAACTTATGACTACATCAAAAGTATCGGTTGCCATGGTTGGTCGCCCCGTTTAATCGAGATGAAGAATGCCGCGCTGCAAGGCGGTCGTCGTGGCTTGCGTGCGGTCTTTGACTTTCAGTTTGGCGAGAATGTGGCCGACGTGCAGTTTCACGGTAACTTCGGCGATTTGCAGGTTGCTGCCGATTTCCTTGTTGCTCATGCCTTTGGCAATGAGCTTGAGGACGTCGAGTTCTCGCGAAGTGAGTTCGGCATGGGTCATGCGTTCGGCAAGGCGCGCGCCGATGAAAGGTGAGATGCAACGTTCGCCGGAGTGAACCGCACGAATGGTGTGGATCAATTCCTCGCGCGCGACGGTTTTGAGCAGATAGGTGCGGGCGCCGGCCTGAAGGGACCGGTAGATGTCTTCTTCGGCTTCGTGCGTGGAAAGCATGATGATGGCGGCAACGGGAAATTCCTTGCAGATGGCGCTGGCGGCTTCCACGCCGCCCATGCCGGGAAGCCTCAGATCCATCAGCACAATGTCCGGGCGATGCTGGCGGAAAAGGGTGATGGCTTGCTGGCCGGTGGAGGCCTCGATCTCGACGGTCATGTCCGGCTCAATGTTGATCGAACCCGCAAGCCCCATGCGAACGACGAAATGATCGTCCACAACCATGATGCGAATCTTTTTTTTCATTGGTGGAAAGGGGTTTTGATTCAAGGCGCCGGCTCGTCTGGGCGCGGAGAACCATTCGCTAGCGGACAGGCGACGGTGATGAGGATTTCCGTGCCGTGACCGGGTTGGCTGCTTAGGGAAAAGCGCGCGCCAATCTTCTCGGCGCGTTCGCGCATGTCGAGCAGGCCAAAATGTCCGCCGCTGGCTTGCCCGGCGGTGGAGCGATCAAACCCCTTGCCGTCATCGCGAATGCGGAAGTCGAGGCCGGGTGATTCGTAGTTCAATGTCACGGCGATTTTTTTTGCGCCGGAATGTTTGAGCGCGTTGGCAAGCGCCTCCTGGGCGACGCGGAGGAGATTATGTTCGGTGACGGCCGGAAGCCGGCGCGGGACGCCGGTGGATTGGACAGTGATTTCCACTCCCGAAGCGGCGGCCAGTGGCGCGGACATTTCAGTGAGTGCCGTGGGGAGGTCGCTGTTTTCCAGCAGATGTGAACGCAGATCCCACACGGAACGGCGGGTTTCGGAGAGGCTGCGGCGGGTCATGTTGCGGGCGAGCTCAAGGAACCGGCGCGCGGTCTCGGGCGAACTGTTGAACTGCGCCTCCACGGCATCCAACTGGATGGTGATGGCCGCGAGTTCCTGTTCCAGCGTGTCATGAAACTCGCGCGCGATGCGGTCGCGTTCCGCCAAGGTTCCCTCGCGCTTGACTTTTTGCCCGATGATCCGGGTTTGTTGGCGGACCCGCCGATCGAGCGCCAAGGCCCACATGAGTCCGGCGAGCAGGATGATGCTCATGATACCCAGCATCCAGAGCAGGCGGGACAATGTCCACCACGGTGGCTGGCGGAGCACGGCGATGTCGTTGGAGGAGCACAATAAAATCTGTATGGACTCCGGCGGTGCGTTTTCGCGCGAGCGGGTGAGATGTGGTATCCATTTGCCCGCCGGTGGTTGCGCAATAAACACGCCCGTCAACGCGACTTCGCTGCCCAATTTCAAAGCGTTTAGATGTTCGTCTGCGCGCGGGACTTCGAGGTGTGCCGTGAAGATGGTGTTGGAGCCCTGTAGCACGAGAGTTTGCCCCAAAGGACCGCTCACAAGATTTATCAGGCTGGCTTGCACGCGAACGAGCACGCCTTCAAAATCTTCCGGGGAGTTCCACAGCATCTCCACTTTGACCGATACCGGCGCGGGCAGTTCGCCCCGGCCGAGGGGTTGAACGGCGGCGTCTTCCAGGATGGGTGTGTATTGACCGAGGGCAGTGTAACCCGAAACGGCCACACGGTCACCGGGAGCAAGTTTAATGGCTTGATCCGTCCGCACGGAAAGTCCCGAATCGCCGTCCTGCATAAAAAAACCGCCTTCGGATTTTTGCAGGGTTACCACGCCGCTGACTTTCAATCGCCGCCCGTAGGAACCCTGGGAGTTAAACTGTGACAGACTGGCGAGAGAAACCTCCTCCGGTTCGCCGGGCGAAGGTTCTTCCATCACCACCTCAGCCCGGCTGGAAACCGCGAGCCACGGCAAGCGCAACTGCCGTTTCAAATTGAAGCGGGAGAAACACACGCCGCGCAACCGGACCCGGCTGTTCACTAGCCCGGCCGCTTCCGTTGCGCTCAAGCCCCGCACGGTCGCCACGAGCCTTTGGCCGTCCACCAGAAGGACCAAATAATATCTGTCGTTCCGAACGTAGGGCGCATAAGTATCATCCGGAACTCTGGCCGAGCGGACCAAACCGCTGACTTCGACCCATTGGCTGTCCTCGGCGCCCGTGGCCATTTGATCTAAGTTGACCCGCCGGGGGACAGGCAATTGTCCCGCACCCAGAACGCGGACGGTGCGCAATCTGACAATTGGCGCAAAATCCCCCTTGGAACTCACTCCTTCGATTTCAATTTCCTGACCGGGCGTTATCGTTACGCTTAGGTTGGATTCGATCTGAACAAATATGCCGGCGGTGGCATCCTGAAGTAACAGGTTGGAGAGCGGCGCGTCGCAGTAAGTCACCACACCGCGCAGGCGGACGGGCAGGTTTTTTTGCGCGATGTCCGGGGCCAGTTCCCGGATTTGCGCCGCGTTCGTAAGCCAGGGCAGGGCGTCTTGCGGCTGGCCCAATGCTGGCCCTGCGTGGATCAAAATCAGCAACCAGGGCAGGAGGCGAAGTGCTCGTGGAAAATCGGCGCCGGGCAGATTGGCAACGGGCTTGGCGCGGGTTTTTCTCATTTCAGTCAAAAGGCTTCTGTTCGACAGGCTGCGGCAAAAGCAGGTGTGGCTCCAGACAATATAGAACAGGCCGGTTTAGAATAATACTATACCAAAGTATTATTTCCAATCTAAACCAATGCTGCCATGACAGGCGGACGGACCCTGCGATAATCACAATGTGTACGCAAATTGTCGTAAATCGGTGTTGGTATTGTAGATAGCGGGATGATTGTTTGCGTAAGCCGTGAAAAACCAAACCATGAAAAATCGAGTTCAACCAGATCGCCTCTGCGCCAGGACAGCGGCTTGCTGGTTGCTTGGAGTAGAGCAAGTCTCCGCTCATTAAACCCCAAAACCCAAACCTGGTTAACTAGTTAGCATGTTATGAACCCAATCAAATCAGTAAAAAAATTGCAGCGATTGATTCCATCAGTGATGGTCGGCATCGCTTTAGCCGGTTCCTGCGTTGCGGCGCAGGCGGCCAGCGACATCATTTTTGGCCCTACTGGCACCGAAGCCAGCACAGCAAACGGCGATGGCACGTGGACCACCTACTGGGGTGGCGCCGCGGTGAGTGTCACCTTTGATGCCGCCAATCCTCCCGCTACTGGAGACGTTCAAGGTTCGGTGTATGTCCAAAACGACTGGCTTGGTGGAGCGCAGGATTCTTTTAATCAGCTTTCTCCCGGCGGTTGGTTTGGAGCGGTTTCGTTCAACGGAGGCGATTACGCGACTATTGTATTTGACTTCAAATATGACACCACTTCGACCATCACACCCAGTGCCAACGCCCATATTGAAGTTGGTTTAGACACTTGGTATGCCTCACATGACGTCCAAACCTTGACCTCTACTTCCATAGATCCTGCCACTTCAACGCCTTATTTTGACGGCCTCTGGCATCACGTGCAAATCACCCTTGATCCGGCCATGCCCAACGTCGCTACGGCTTACGGCGTCTCTTGGTATGAGTGGAATCCCAATGGGACACTTGGCACCATGAATTACTGGGTGGCGAATGTCAAGCTCGTCGCCAGAGTTGTCCCTGTGGCGCCGCCAACCGTCAAGTTGATCCCCGCAGTGAAGGGATTGGCACAATTTGCTGACGCCACCCCGAGTTGGGATCGCCAGAGCATCATCACCACCACCAATGGGAGCGCAAACCTTACCTGGTATGGCCGGAGCAAGCCGGTTAGCTATTCCTGGACCGTAGCCTCCTGGCCGGGCGTTAACGCAAAAGGAAGTGGTGGTATGATAGTCGCGTTGACCCTGACTCCGGACCTGCAGACGAGCCAAACCTATGGCGACGCGGACTGGTCTTCCACTAATTGTTTGTGGATACCCATTTCTGGAAACCCTGACGGCACCGTCACCGCCAGTATCGCTTACAAGACGGGTCAGCCAGTAGGCAACGGCCAGTTGTTCGGCCCGCCAACGCAACTCGCGACTGGCCTCACCGTTCCTACGGCGGTTGGAACATGGACGTTGACGTTTACCAGTGATACGGACATGACCTTGACCGCGCCCAATGGTTCCACCACCAGCGTCGTGTCGCTGCCCTCTGACGTGGCGGCCTTGTTCAACGGTTACGTAGGGGCTTTCCTTTACACTTCGCCGCAGAGCGACGACAACATTGGAGAATACGTGACGTTAAGCGCTTACAACATCACTGGCGTCGCCACGCCCGTGCATGAAGACCTGACCAGCGGCGCGTTGAGCGCTCCCTTCCTTCGTCTTCTTTCGCAAGGTTGGGGGTACAATTACACGACGCAGTCCAACCAGCTATTCGTGACCAGCGCCGACGCCTATTGGTTTTCCTGGACACTCCCCTATGTTGGCTTCAGCCCTGTCGTCAGCACCAATTTGGCGGGTAATACTTGGAATGGTCTTGCCACCCCTGTGGCAAGCCTTATCAACGGCAAACAAGAGTGGAACCTTCTGTCCACAGCCAGCGCGACCAGTCAAAGTCAGTTTTACGGCATGATCAAGCGGACGGCCACTCAACTGCAAATCCTGCTGCCCGGCATGACGGCCACACCTAACGTGAGCCCTGGCTACAGCGGCACACCCACTGCCCAGCTGGCTGATGATGCAGGTGACTATCCGTTCAACGTGATTGTCAATTCGGTTGACTCTAACTGGTTCGTGGCCAATGGCGCGAATGACACAATCGCCCTGTCATGCCCTGACCTGAACTTCCTCGTGGCTAGTACCCCTGAGGATCTGAACCTGAATGGCGGGACCGTGACCTTCTCGGTCGTGTTCTTGGCTGACGGCAGTTCCCAGATTACCGCGACTGACGTTAACACCCCAGTTGTTAACATACCGAACCCGACCGTCACCAGCCCCACGGTTACGTACTGATTGGTTGAAATGGAGTGGGTTGGTTGGTATATGGGCGCCGGCTTCGAGCCGGCGCCCGTTTTTTTATTTCTTTAAACTAATCATTTCTCTCCATCTGCACAAACAGCGAAGACGCCGTATTCTGGTATTCGTGTAGCGTCTATTCCCCTGAAGGATTGTGGCGTTCATCGTGCGGCCTCCGAGGAATGGACGATGGCGAGAATTGCCGCCTTGAGTGGAGGGGAAAGTTTAGCCCAAGCTGTCACAATACACGCCACCAGCGGCGATTCTGGTCGTGCGTGCAGAATTGAATTCGGCCAATAGATTCCATTGTTTTTTGAACTCCACCGCCAACGATTTATCCGCCACTTGAAAGTCCCGTGATTCTCACATATCACTTTGTCGCAATGCTCCATAAACCGTTTTCAGACGATTTTTCGGCTCGCATAACAAAATCGCGTCTGGAAGAATTGGTCGCTGACAACAGGATTTACTTTGGCCCGAAAGGAACAAACGCGCCTCGAATGAAGAAATGTCTGTCCGAATCAACAAAAGGACTCACGCCGCACACTTTATGGCGTCCCGCCGTTTCTGAGTTCGTGACCTCAAAGCTGGGAATCAATACGCTACAAGGCTGAGGGGGCGGACATGGTGTAGGGAGCCCGAAGGGCGACCGGAACCATGCCCGCCCCCGGCGGCTCAAAACA
>Ga0302320_10000356_pt1 | contig 106564 bp, 83 predicted proteins | sample Bog_T0_3_FD_202130 | JGI IMG/M metagenome (GOLD analysis project Ga0302320, IMG submission 202130) | Peat permafrost microbial communities from Stordalen Mire near Abisko, Sweden - Bog_T0_3 | ecosystem: Environmental > Terrestrial > Soil > Wetlands > Peat | place: Sweden: Abisko, Stordalen... | reverse complement strand
ATCGACGCTTGCCGCCCTCCGGCAGCTACCACGCAAAATCCTCCGCCTGGCACAACGCCTGATGGACCTGGCCGTCTAACATAAGTCAGTTCTTCGGAAAGTGCAGGGCCAATACAACTCTCGCTTTTTTCAAGTCCCGAACCATTCTCTCGATATCTCGGACAGTGCAGACGGAAAGCAGATCCAAATGATACAAAGGCGCCAGACGCCCTGAGTCGATTAAGTACCGGCGCATATCACGATCGCAATCAAAAGGCGAGGCAATCGATTTGAAGGTGTCCAGATGCAACTCGTCCACCGCGGCACAGTGCGGAACCCTTTCCACCCCGTCTCCTTGGATCACCTTTAAGACAGGCGCCAAGAAGTCGCCGTATGACGCGTAGCCGATCAGTCGCATTTCTATCCCAAAGACCGCGAAGAACACGATCGCGTAGATGACCAGGAGTTCCCGTCGAAACCTGGCCATGGTTGCCATGGTTAGCAGAAAAGCTCCGATCCCGTAGAAAAAGACATGGCCGGCGTCGCAGCGGCCCAACGCCCCGGGAATCATGCCGATCGTCAGCCCCGACCATGCCAGCAGAAGTGAAACATTACTGCGCGGGCGAAGGGACAGACAACCTCGAAGCAGAATCGGCAATACCCAGAACAAGCTCACGACGTAAACGACCGTGTGCGCAGCGAAGTAAACAGGGAAGTTACATGCTCCTTTTGAAAATGCGGTCAGACCGTCGAGAGTTCCCGGAATTCCAAGAACGAGAACCACCGCAGTCGCCGCAGTGATAATGCTACCACAGACCCAAACGCGACGGAAGAATAATGCCCTGTGCACGAAGTAGGCCGTTTGCGCCACCGCATACACAATCCCGATTTCAGTCGAAATTGACAACACCACGGCAACCGCGATCGCAGCCGTCGCGTACACACGCCATAATCTGCGCCCCTTGCCGGCTGACATCGCATCGGCCGCCATGCGATGGACGACCAACATTGCCGCGAAAGGAGTGATGAACCGCAGCAAAGTGTACTGTACACCTAATGTCAGATCGTCCGTGACCAGCACCAGTATACTGAACACTAACACTCGCAGACCGCGTCGGATTCGTAAAGAATCCACCACGTAGAACAACGCCCAGATCCCGAGTAGCGAGCAGCAAAGGTACGCCAGGAAGTAGCTCAAATCAGAGTTCGCGCCGAAACGCGATCCCATCGCAATGAACGCCTGGGGGATGTAGTAAAGTCCGGGCCCATAATTCCAACCGATGTCGCGAAAGGGCGCCAGGCCATGCCGCAGCCCAACCAGGATTCTCGGCAACAGATTATACGGTTCGCCATACTCATCGAGGTACGGTAGGCAGTGAAATATCAGAAAAGCGCTGATCGCGTGTATAGCTGCGAGGAGCAATAGCACTGCCTTGGGCATCTTCGTTCGTATTCGCCCTTCCCGGGAATCGTCGATGATCAGTGTATCGACCGGTTCAGGCGCCCTCGGCCGCCAAGTGTAATTTCGCCAGCAAAATGCGCCGATGATCGCTAACGTCGCCAACACGGACACGCGATTGTTGAAACCCGAACTGTAGGATTCTGACCAAGCCGTTGGTTCCGTCGGTGGAAAGCAATAGGGCAACTCGAAAATGCCGATCCACGCAAGAAGAAGGCCAATCGCAACGCTCAACATATCTATGACCGGAAACCCACGCACGTTGCGAGGCTGTTTTGCAAGTGGTTCGAACGAATCGGATTGCCACGCGTGAGTAGGCGTCATTAAGTAAATCCCTCAACGGAAGAACCTCTCGCATGCGGCATGCGAGAGATTGGAACGGGGTAACGATGCCTTGGGAACGCGTGAGATACCTTTGCAGCAAGCCCCGACGAGTTCCGTTCCTTAAACGAGGATAACATAGATCGGTGACTTGCAACACCCTTCCGCGTGAGCTGGGTGCGGTGGATCGAGTTTGGCCGTAAGAACTTCTGAAGTGAATATTGTATCTTGATCCGATATGACGGCGTTTGACTATCATAACACTTTCCTGACAGCGTTGTAACGCCCGCAACACGATCGCCGATGCGGCCGCTCCTCGCGAAATGTGTGTCACTTGGCCGTCAATCTGAAGGTAACCGCGCCAGGCTGCCAGAATCTCCTTTCGCCAAGAATGGTGTCGTCTGTCCCAGGGACGCGTGGAGTAAGTATGCGATCGAACGGGTGGCTGATGGGCGGGAACGGCGATTTAGTCTTTTTTCAGACCGCCTAACTTGCCGCCGCGGTATTTGCTGTCGCGCGCGCGGCATCGCCCGGCCTCTCAAAAACTGCTAACGCTCTTCTAAGCACACAGTAATAATTGGCCTGTAGAGTAATTCCCTTAGGAGATGTTCCCTGGCACCCGTGCCGCGCCCTTTAGTAGCTGCATCGGGCATTTGTGCTGAAGTGGCGTATCGCGGGCGTGGTCGCGACGCCAGGGCTCCTATGTGTATCGCGATCGGCGTCGCGCGCGAGCACTCTGCGGTACTCGCCGCGGCACTATTTCGACCTAAGAGCGGAAATATACTTTCGCCCTTAGATACTTCATCGGAAAGCGTAAGAATGTTGAAAGTCGTCATTCTTTGTGGCGGTCTGGGCACACGGTTGCGTGAAGAGACCGAGTTTCGCCCCAAGCCGATGGTGGAGGTAGGCAGCCGGCCGATCCTCTGGCACATCATGAAGACGTACGCCCATTACGGTTTTCGCGACTTCGTGCTCTGTCTCGGTTATCGCGGCACGATGATCAAGGAGTATTTTCTCAATTATGCCGCAATGAACAACGACTTCACTTTGGCGTTGAACTGCAAAAGTCGGATCGAGTACCACGGCGAGCACGACGAACAAGACCACGCCGTCACTTTAGTCGACACCGGACTCAATGCCATGACAGGTGCTCGCGTGCGGCGCGCGCGACGCTATGTCGACGGAAGCACGTTCATGGTGACCTATGGCGACGGCTTGGCGAACATCAATCTCGCCGCGCTTCTGGAGTTTCACCGCAGCCACGGAAAGCTGGCCACCGTCTCGATCGTCCGCCCCACTTCGCGTTTCGGGTTGGTCGACGTCGATGCGTCGTCTCGTGTCACGTCCTTTTCGGAGAAACCGCGGGTAGAAAGCTGGATTAATGCCGGCTACTTCGTCTTCGAGGCGGGCATATTCGATTATCTGACCGATGATGCCGCCTGCGTCCTAGAGCGAGAGCCCATGGAACGTGTCACGGCCGACAGCCAGTTGATGGCGTACCGCCACGACGGCTTCTTTTACGCAATGGATACCTACCGCGAGTACGAAGCCCTCAATAAGATGTGGGACGCTGGCCAAGCCCCCTGGAAGGTCTGGCAATGAGCAACGATTTCTGGCGGGATCGGCCCACGATCGTCACGGGCGCTACGGGACTGGTGGGCAGTTGGCTCGTCAAGCGACTAGTAGGCGCCGGCGCCGATGTGGTCTGTCTGGTGCGCGACTGGGTGCCGCAAAGCGATTTGGCCGCAGACGGCTGGCTGCGGAAGGTCAAGGTTGTCCGTGGCGACATTCGCGACCGATCGCTGCTGGAACGCACTTTGGGCGAGTACGAAATCGACAGCGTGATGCATCTGGCGGCCCAGACGATCGTCCGCGTCGCCAACCATAACCCGGTTTCCACCTGGGACTCCAACATCCGCGGAACCTGGGCCCTGTTGGAGGCCTGCCGGCGCAGCCCCGCGGTCAAACAGATCGTGGTGGCCTCGTCGGACAAGGCGTATGGCGAACACGAATCGCTGCCCTACGATGAGACGGCGCCGCTACTAGGAACGTATCCCTACGACGCCAGCAAGGCCTGCGCGGACCTGATCGCGCGGAGCTATGCCGCAACCTATCGCCTTCCCGTGGCCGTCACCCGCTGCGGCAACTTCTATGGCGGTGGCGATCTCAATTGGAATCGTATTGTGCCGGGGACCATTCGCTCGGTGCTTCGCGGCCAACACCCCGTCATTCGTTCCGACGGCGACTATGTCCGCGACTATTTCTACGTCGAGGACGGTGCGGCCGCCTACATGCTTCTGGCCGAGCGGCTGGCCGACCAACCGGAGCTGCGCGGCGAGGCCTTCAACTTCTCCAATGAATTGCAGGTCACGGTTCGCGCCCTGGTCGATGGGATTCTCTGCGAAATGGGATCCGATCTTCAACCCGAAGTCCACAACGAGGCTTGCCATGAAATCCGCCGGCAATACCTGAGCGCGGCAAAAGCGCGGCGGATGCTCGGTTGGGCTCCATTGTTCGACCTGAGAAGCGGATTGACCAAAACGGTGCAGTGGTATCGAGAGTTCTTCAGCAATGACTAGTCCCGCGCCGATCCTTCGTAAGCGAATCCTCGACTTGGTGGCGGAGTACCACGCCGCCGCGTTCGCGCAGGGCGAGTTTGTCGCCGGCGCGACGCCTGTTCCCGTCGCCGGGCGGGTGTTCGACGAGGCGGAGCTTCAGCTTCTCACCGAGGCCGCGCTCGATTTCTGGCTCACCACGGGGCGATTCGCCGCTCAGTTCGAGGAAGAACTCGCACGGTGGTTCGGGCTGCGACACGCGATCCTGGTCAACTCCGGCTCTTCGGCCAACTTGCTTGCCGTCAGTTGCCTCACGTCGCCGACGCTTGGCGACCGGCGTTTGCGCACGGGCGATGAGGTGATCACCGTGGCCGCCGGCTTTCCCACGACCGTGAACCCCATCGTGCAAAACGGCCTGGTTCCGGTATTCGTCGACGTCACGGTGCCCACCTACAATGTCGACGTGACCCAGCTCGAGGAAGCCCGCAGTGATCGCACGCGTGCGATCATCATCGCTCACACACTGGGAAACCCCTTCGATCTGAAAGCCGTGACGGCCTTCGCGCGCAAGTACGAGCTTTGGTTAATTGAAGACTGTTGCGATGCCCTGGGTGCGACTTTCGAGGGGCAGCACGTGGGCACGTTCGGCGATCTGGCCACCGTCAGCTTCTATCCCGCTCACCATATCACGATGGGCGAAGGCGGCGCCGTGGTCACTGGCTGCTCGCGGTTGAAGCGGCTCGTGGAATCGTTCCGCGACTGGGGCCGCGACTGCTGGTGCGACCCGGGCAAGGACGGCACTTGCGGCCATCGCTTTACTGGGCAGCTCGGAGACCTACCCGCCGGATACGACCACAAGTATACCTATTCACATGTAGGCTACAACCTCAAGGCCACCGACATGCAGGCGGCGGTGGGCGTGGCCCAATTGAAGAAGCTGCCGGCGTTCGTTGCCGCGCGGCGGGAAAACTTCGCGTTTCTTTACGCTGGACTGAAAGACCTTGAGGAGTTTCTCGTGTTGCCCGGGGCGACGCCCGGCTCAGAACCCAGTTGGTTCGGCTTCCCGTTGGCCGTTCGCCTCGATGCCCCCTTCACCCGCAACGCGCTCGTTGCGCATCTGGAGCAGGCAAAAATCGGCACGCGGTTGCTCTTCGGCGGGAACTTGGTGCGTCAGTCCGCGTATCGCGACATGCCGCATCGCGTGGCCGGCAGCCTGGAGAACTCCGATTTCGTGATGAACCGGGTATTCTGGCTGGGCGTATACCCGGGCCTGGATCGCTTCCGCCTGCAACACGTGCTCGACACGGTGCACAACTTCGTCCATCAACTTCCCACGGTGTGCCATGCCTTGCCCTAGTCTGCCGGCAGAAGACCTCGATCACGTGCTGGCGCACACCCGCGACCTGTGGGAAGCGCTGCGCGGCGGCCGGCTGTTCTTGACCGGCGGCACCGGTTTCTTCGGCGCGTGGCTGGTGGAGAGTTTCCTCTGGGCGAACGATCGTCTCGATCTGCGGGCTGGATTGCGGGTGTTGTCGCGCGACCCCCAGTGGTTCCTTGCCCGCATGCCGCATCTGGCCGATCGGCCGGGCTTGTCGTTCTCCACAGGTGATGTCTGTGATTTCGCCTTCCCCACCGGGTCGTTCTCCCATGTGATCCACGCCGCGACAGAGTCGGGCACGAGGCTTGGCCGCGAAAAGCCGCTGGCCATGCTCGACACGATCGTGCATGGCACACAACGGACGCTGGACTTCGCCGTCAAATGCGGCGCACAACGGGTGTTTTTGACCAGCTCCGGCGCTGTCTACGGGCAGCAGCCGCCCGAAATGGCGCACGTGCCCGAAGATTACCGGGGTGCACCCGACGTTACCGACCTCCATTCGTCGTACGGCGAAGGCAAGCGGTTGGCGGAGCACTTGGGGGTGCAATACGCGGCAGAGCACGGGTTTGACTTCCTCATTGCGCGGTGTTTCGCATTCGTAGGCCCGCACCTGCCGCTGGAGGCCCATTTCGCCGTCGGCAATTTCCTACGCGACGCTCTGGCCGGAGGACCGATCGTGGTTGCCGGCAACGGCACACCGTACCGTTCGTACCTTTACGCCGCCGACCTGGCGATCTGGCTCTGGACGATCCTCTTTCGTGCAACGTCCTGCCGGCCGTACAACGTGGGGTCGGACGTGGCCGTTCGCATCGCTGAGGTGGCCGCGGCGGCTTCGCGATTGCTCGTCCCTGCGGGTGAAGTCCGCATCTTGCAATCGGCGAGCGACGGGCAGCGTCCATCGCGCTACGTTCCCTGTGTAGAACGCGTTCGCACGGAATTGGGCCTGCACGTGTACATCGGCTTCGATGAAGCGTTACGGCGCACGTTTTCATGGCACCGGCTCGATCGCAATGGAGCGGTCGCGCGGTGTATGCCCTCGACGAACGGAGTTGTCGCGCCATCGTCGGCAGGGACCCCCGACGGAATCCCCTCTCACGTTATCGAAAGGAAAGAACCATGTCCCTCGTGAAGATCGGCAATACGCTCTTGGGCGACGGGCAGCCATGCTACGTGATCGCCGAAATCGGCATCAACCACAATGGCGACGTGGATATCGCCAAGAAGCTGATCGACGTGGCTGCGGCCGCCGGCTGCAATGCGGTGAAGTTCCAGAAACGCACGGTGGACGTGGTGTACACGCCCGAGGAACTGGACCGTCCCCGCGAAAGTCCGTTCGGTACGACCAACGGCGAGTTGAAGCATGGGCTGGAGTTCGGTTTTGACGAATATGCTGAGATCGACCAGTACTGCCTGAAGAACGACATCGTGTGGTTCGCGTCCTGCTGGGACGAAGAGTCAGTCGATTTCGCGGCCCGTTTCGATGTGCCGTGCTTCAAGATCGCCTCGGCCTCGTTGACCGACGACGAGCTCCTCAAGCACACCCGCTCGAAGGACAAGCCGATAATTCTCTCCACGGGCATGAGCAACCTCGACCAGATCGACCATGCAGTGCGAGTGCTTGGCAAGAAGGATCTCGTGCTAATGCACTCGTGCAGCACCTATCCAGCCTATTACGAAGAGCTCAACCTACGAATCATTCCCGTGCTACGGCAGCAATTCTGCGTGCCGGTGGGCTATTCCGGCCATGAGACGGGCATTCCATCATCGGTGGCGGCGGTGGCGATCGGGGCCTGCTCGATCGAACGCCACATCACGCTCGACCGCTCCATGTGGGGCAGCGATCAGGCCGCCTCGCTGGAACCGGGCGGACTGACCCGCCTCATGCGCGACATCCGCCTGGTGGAGACGTCGATGGGCGACGGCGTGAAGCGAGTGCTGGAGCGGGAAGTCCCCGTGATGCAAAAACTCCGCCGCGTGGGGGCCTGGCGTGAACGAAATTAAGGCCGTTGCCCTTGACGTCGACGGCGTGCTTACCGACGGCACGTTCTGGTGGGGCCCCGGCGGCGAAGAATTCAAGCGTTTCTCCTTCCTCGACGTGATGGGTATTTCACGAGGCATGAAGGCCGGTCTGATCGTCGCCCTGATCTCGGGCGAAGACAGCCCGCTGGTCGACCGTTATGCCCGAAAGATGCACATCGCCGACGTGTACAAGGGGTGCAAGGACAAGGCCGCGGCGCTGCGATCGCTGGCCGCGGCGCGCGGGCTGGAACTGAGGGAAATCGCCTTTATGGGTGACGACGTAAACGACTTGCCGGCGATGGAGCTAGCGGGCCTGGGCGCTGCGCCGCTGACGGCCCACGCCAGTGTCCGCGCCTCTGCAAAGTGGGTTTCGCGGCGCCGCGGCGGGCGCGGCGCGGTACGCGAGCTGATCGACGCCTGGCTGGCCCTCTGCCCGGCCGTCACCAACCCGTTCAGGGAATCATGAAGCTTTCCGACTACGTGATCCGTTTCGTGGCCGACCAGGGCGTGAAGCACGTATTCATGCTTCCCGGCGGCGGTGCCATGCACCTCAACGATTCCTTGGGGCGCTGCCCCAACATCCAATACGTGTGCAACCTGCACGAGCAGGCCTGCGCGATCGCCGCCGAGGCGTACGCGCGGGTGACCAACAACCTGGGCGTGGCCATGGTCACCACCGGTCCCGGCGGCACGAATGCCATCACCGGCGTGGCCGGAGCGTGGTTGGCCTCCACCCCATGCCTGATTCTCTCGGGCCAGGTGAAGCGGAGCGATCTCAAGGGCAATTCCGGGATAAGGCAGCGGGGGCCCCAAGAACTCGACATCGTCGCCTTAGTGCAGTCGATAACGAAGTATTCAGCCCTCGTGACTGACCCGGCGAGCATCCGCTATCATCTGGAAAAGGCCGTGGCCCTCGCGACCAGTGGGCGCAAAGGCCCCGTCTGGATCGACATTCCACTGGACGTTCAGGCCGCACCAATTGATCCCGATACACTTGCGGGTTTCCCGGGGTTCGGCGAGGTCGGCTCGGCGACATTTGCTGCCGCTCTGGCTGACAGCGTATCGCGCGTGGTCGAGCTCTTGAACCAGGCCGAACGGCCGATAATCCTCGCGGGCAACGGCGTGCACCATGCAGGAGCCGAGGCGGACTTTGTCGAGATGGTCCGGCTGCTGCAGATCCCGGTACTTACCACGTGGGCGGGTGCCGATCTTCTTCCGTACGACGATCCGCTTTATGTAGGCAGACCCGGCAATATTGCTTCCCGTTCGGCAAATTTTGCCGTCCAGAATTCCGACCTGCTCATTTCGCTCGGCGCGAGGCTGGACTTGGACGTGACCGGGTTCAACCAGGCCCATTTTGCGCGCGCGGCAAAGAAAGTTGTGGTCGATGTTGATCCTGCGGAACTGAACAAGTTCACCGCAATGAGGGTCGACGTACCGGTTTGCGCGGATTGCCGCGATTTCATTCAGGCGGTGAGACATCAATTGGCGAATTCTCAAAGCCGCCCGCGCAGCGAGTGGAACAACCGCTGCCGCCAGTGGAAAGAGAAATATCGCGTCGTACCGCCCGAGTATTGGACGCGCGAAGATCGGGTCAATACCTATGTTTTCGCAGTCGCGCTATGTGAGGAAACTACCGCCGGCGACCTTGTCGTGCCCGGCAGTTCCGGCGCAGGGATCGACATGTTCTGGATGGCCTATCAGGGCAAGGACGGGCAGCGGGCCTTCAGCACCGGCGGACTTGGGGCAATGGGCTTTGGAATTCCCGCCGGCATCGGCGCCTGCCTCGGCAGCGGCGGCAAGCGCACCATTACCATCGACGGCGACGGCGGCTTTTACATGAACATCCAGGAGCTCGCCACTGTGGCCCGCCTTGCTTTGCCTATCAAGTACTTTGTGCTCAACAACGGGGGCTATGCGTCGATTCGAATGATGCAACGGAACCACTTCAAGGGGCATCTCGTCGGATGTGAAGGCACGAGCGGTCTGACATTACCCGACACGGTCGCCGTTGCACGAGCATTTGGGATTCCGGCGGTGCGCATCGAGTCCCACGCGCGCATTTGCGAGCAAATCCGCGAAATTCTTGCCCAGCCTGGCCCGGTCGTGTGCGACGTCGTGACCGATCCCGATCTGGTTGTTTCACCGCGGGTGCGCTCGGTTGTGTGTCCAGATGGCTCGATTGTCAGTGCTCCGCTTGAGGACCTTTGGCCGCCGCTAGATCGCGAGGAATTCCGCTCCAACATGATTATTCCGCCGTTGGAAGTGTCCAATATCGAGTAGGTGCCGCCGAGGGGAAGAGCAGGCGGCCACGGAGGACGGTTATTGCTATGAATCGGATCGGTACCATGCAAGGGAGGCTCGTCGCCTCCTACAACGGTCGAGTCCAGTGCTTTCCACGATATAACTGGGAAGCCGAGTTCGAACGCGGCGGCGATGTCGGTTTTGATTGCATTGAGTGGCTCTACGATGTCAACGACGCGGAAGCCAACCCATTGAGCCACGGACAAGGCGTCCGAGAGATCCTCAGAGTTGCCGCGCGAACGGGTGTGGCAGTTTCCGCGGTCTGCGCGCACTGCTTCGTCGAGAATCCTATTGTGTGCGAGCCGAACACGATTCATCCCACCGCAAAGCTCACCTTAGCCTGGTTGATCGGTAAGGCGGGTGAGTTGGGCAGTGTGCCGCTCGTCATTCCCTTGGAAGAGAATCGATACCTGCGAGACCAGGCCTCTCAGGAGATGCTGCTGAAGGTCCTGGAAGTGGCCCTTCCGTTGGCCGAGGCCGCCGGCGTCGAACTCGACGTGGAATCGACGATGGTACCGGCCGATCTCGCTAAAATGCTCGGCCGTCTGCCGCATTCGCTACTGAAAGTGAATTACGATTCCGGTAACAGTGCGGGTATGGGTCATGTGATTCGCGAAGAATTTGCCAGTTACGGGCCGCGCATCGGCCGAGTCCACATCAAGGACAAGCAATTTGCCGGCCCCAACGTGCCCTTGGGAACCGGGGCTGCCGATTTTCCTGCCCTTGCGCGCTGCATACGAAATATCGGCTATTCGGGGGACTGTACCTTGGAAGTGGCGCGTTGTGCGGCAGGTGAGGAGCTGGAATATGCACGGCACAACCGCCGATTCATCGTGGAAAACGTCCTTGAGCCAGGAGCCGTGCATGATCAATCCGTTTGACCTCTCTGGGAGAGTGGCCGTGATAACCGGGGGTGCCGGATTCATGGGGCCCAGGCACGCTGAAGCGATTGCCGCGCAGGGTGGCACACCTGTGCTCGTCGATCTGGCCGTCGCCGATCCCCAAGGCAAAGCGAATGAACTTTCGCATGCGCTGTGTCGGCCTGTGCTGGGCGTTGCCGGCGACATCACCAAGGCGGATAACGTGCATGGAATTCTCGACCGCGTAATGAAGTCATGCGGCCGCGTGGACATCCTCATTAACAACGCAGCCAACAACCCCAAGGTCGACGACAAGGGTTTGGCCGAAACAAAGCGTTTCGAGGATTTCTCGATTGACGCGTGGAACTCCGACCTTGAAGTCATTCTGACCGGCTCGTTCTTGTGCTGCCAGATTATCGGCAACGCGATGGCAAAGCAACGGCAAGGCGTGATCCTCAACGTCGCGTCTGACCTAGCCGTGATCTCACCCGATCAACGTTTGTACCGCAAAGAAGGATGGCCGGAAGACCAACAGCCTGCCAAGCCAGTGACCTACTCGGTTGCCAAGACCGGCCTTATCGGCCTGACCCGCTATCTGGCAACCTACTGGGCAAACGCGGGCATCCGGGTTAACGCGATCTCCCCCGGTGGCGTGGAGAACAATCAAGCGCCGGAGTTTGTCCGCCGGTTGGAACAATTGATCCCCTTGGCGCGAATGGCCCGCACTGACGAATGGCAGGGCGCCGTGGTATTTCTGTGCTCCGATGCGTCATCGTACATCACGGGAATCAACCTGGTCATCGATGGCGGGCGGTCCTGTTGGTAAAACGGACGCCCGTTAGTCGTTCCCACGACCGAATGCCCCGGGACTCAAGCAAAACTCACCCTTTAAGCCAACCGACTCACCGATCGAACATTATTTCAAAAGAGGCCGACTCACGATGTCCGCTGCCCTACAAACCGAACTAATGAATCTGCTAGGCGAGGATTGCTCGTTAGTCACGGAGCGACTCCGAGCCAAGTTCGACGAAATTGGTTTTGAGGTTGGAGAAACTCTGGTCCTATTTGGCGCCGGATTCCTTGGTCAGAGAACATTAAAGGCAATACGAGACCTCGGCATCGAGCCTGTCGCCTTCTCGGACAATAATCCCAAGCTATGGAATCAGCACGTTGGGGGTCTCCTTGTGCTGCCGCCGACTGTGGCGGTGAGGCAATACGGCCAGCAAGCCGTTTTTGTGGTAACGATCTACAACAGTTCCAACGCCAAGCGTCAGCTTCGTGAGTTGGGTTGCCGGGCAGTCGCTGATTTCTGTCATCTTTACTGGAAGTACGCGGAGTTCTTCCTCCCGTACTGCGCACTGGATTTTCCTAAAGTTATCTTCCAGCAAACCTCGGAAATCCTGGATGCTTTCCATCTCTGGGCCGACGAAGCGTCACGCGACCGCTACGTCGCCCAACTGCGCTGGCGATTGTTCCTGGACTTTGACAACTTGCCGCCACCCTCGGCGGCCAGCGACTTGTACTTTCCCGAGGACCTCGTTACCCCGATGGATAGCGAGGTCTTTCTGGACTGCGGCGCGTTCGACGGAGATACCACGCGAGAGTTTCTCAAACGCCGGAAAGACCGCTTTAAAGCCGTATTGGCCCTCGAACCGGACCCGACGAGCTGCGGTCGGCTGCGACAATACGTCGCGTCGCTTCCGGAGACCGTGAGCAGCCGAGTCGCCTTGCGAGAGGTCGCAGCGTCTACGATGAAAGGCATGCTCTTCTTCGACGCACACGGCGATATCCGTTCATCTATCAGCGCGGCGGGAGGGACTGCCATCGAATGCGACACCCTGGATGCCATAATGGCGGACGTACCACCAACCTATGTCAAAATGGACATTGAGGGTGCTGAGACCGCCGCGTTATTAGGAGCGAAAGGCATCCTGGCGACACACAATCCTGCATTGGCTATTTGCCTCTATCATAGGCAGGAGGATCTTTGGAAACTTCCTGCACTAATCCACTCGCTCTCCGACAAGTATAAACTCTTCCTGAGATCGCACGCAGAACAGTGCTGGGAATTGGTGTGCTACGCTATTCCACCGGAGCGCGTTGCCGGGGCCGCCGAAACAACATCTCAGAGCCACTTGACTGCGAGGTCCGCGTGATGAAACTCATCAGCATTATCACCCCCTGTTACAACGAAGAAGACAACATCGAGCGGACGTACGGCGAGGTGAAGAATCTGTTTGCCTCGCTAGGTAAGTACCGCTACGAACACCTCTTTATCGACAATGCGTCGACCGACCGCACCGTGGCGATCCTCCGGCACCTTGCGGCGGCCGACCCGACTGTCAGAGTGATCGTCAACAGCCGGAACTTCGGCCACATCCGCTCGCCGTTTCATGCCACTCTGCAGGCTCGGGGCGATGCGTTGATCCCCGTGGTAGCCGATCTGCAGGACCCGCTGAGCCTGATTCCCGTGTTCTTGGAGCACTGGGAAAAGGGAGCCACGATGGTGATGGGCGTCAAGGTCCGTAGCAAGGAACACCCGTTGATGTTCCTTCTCCGGCGCGCCTACTACCGCTTAGTAAACTGGCTGGCCGACATCGAGTTGGTGGAGAACTTCTACGGTTTCGGCCTGTACGACCGCGCGGTGATCGAAGCCATGCGGCAGATGGACGATCCCTACCCGTACTGCCGGGGCATGACCTGTGAGATCGGCTTCCAACCGGTGAAAGTTGATTACACCCAGAACCGTCGCGAGCGCGGGATCACCAAGAACAACTTCTACACGCTCTACGACATGGCCATGCTGGGCATCACCAGCCACTCCAAGGTGCCGCTGCGGCTGGCCACGATGCTGGGGTTCACCACGGCCGGGCTGAGTTTCCTGGCGGGGTCGGCGTATTTCGTCTACAAACTGCTGTTCTGGCAGAACTTCTCGGTCGGCATAGCCCCGCTGGTGGTGGGCCTGTTTTTCTTCGGCTCGGTGCAACTGTTCTTCATCGGCATCCTCGGCGAGTATATCGGCGCGATCCACACCCAGGTCGTCCATCGGCCGTTGGTGGTGGAGCGGGAACGCATCAATTTCGACGTGCCGGAGACCGGCGATATGTTCTCCGGCACGCCCGAAGCTATCTCGGTGGGTGACGCCGAAGCGGCCGATACGGATTCACCTCCGACAGACGGACATCGAGTAAAGGTGGTCGCGTGAATGTGTTGCCATCAGTGAGAGATATTTTCCCCACCGGGCAATCGATCCGCTATCTGCTCGTGGGCACGTGGAATACGCTGTTCGGCTACGCGCTCTTTGCCAGCCTCACGTATCGATTCACGGGGCTGATCCCCTGTGCCTATCTGCTGGCATCGTTACTGGGTAACGTCGTGGCGGTGACAGTCGCATTCCTCGGCTATAAGTGGTTTGTATTCCGCACCCAGGGCAACTACCTCCGGGAATACCTCCGCTGTTGGGCCGTGTATGGAACGGCCACGATCGTGGGCCTGGTTGCATTACCCCTGCTGGTGATCGGACTGAGTTGGCTGATGGGCCCCCACGCTTACGTTCCCTACCTGTGCGGTGCCCTCCTCACCGCGCTGAGCGTGTTGGCGAGCTTCCTGGGACATAAGCACTTCTCGTTCGCGGGAGGAAAACGGCGGAAAGACGCCCCTGGCGAAAAACTAGTGTGGCTGCCGGCCGAAGATGATTTCCCGGCTGTCGAGAACATCTATCTACAGCGCTCGGCGACGACGACCGCTCCACGCGCCGGCGCCTAACCAGGTCAGGCCGGCGAGAAGCCCCGCAGGAGCCAGCCACAGACCACGCTTGAGACTCGCCGGTTGGTAACGGAACTCCAACCGTGATTTGCCCGCCTTCACCACGACGCCCCGCAGCGCATGGTCGACACGGAGGATGGGCGTGTCCTGGCCGCCCAACGTGACCGTCCAACCTTCGTCCCAGCGATCGGCCAACACGATCAATCCCGGAGTCTGCATGTCCGCGGCGATTGCCACTCGGTTCGAATTCTCGTCCACAATCGCAACGGTGCCGCGCGCCGGACGGGGGAGATCCAGCGTCGTCTCGACGTAGGCCACCTCACGGGGGTCGAACTTCTCGCTTGCCAATCTGGCGAGGCGTTGGCGGCCGTCTGCCACCACTTCCACCCGCCGCGGGACGAAAACCCGGGGAAGGGCCGCCGGGTTTTTCAGGGCCCAGTAGTCGTTGCCGATAAAATCCGGCTTGACGTCGTTGCGCGGACGGCCGCGGAAGACTACGTAGCGAACGCCAAGCAAGTCCATGATGGGGTGCAGCCGAAGCGGTGCCGGCGGCGTCGACAAAATCCTTGGCACGAGCCACTGCGTGAGGGCGTAAGGGATCTGCGGAGACTGATGATCAGCGGCGAGCATGACGAGCTCCACGTATTGGGCCGGGTCCACTGCATCGTAACCGCGCACGTCTTGCAATCCTGCAGTTTGCGCCAACGCCGCGGGCAGACAATTCGCGCCGATGACCCGTCCGGGAGTCGCTGCGGCGATTTTCTCCAGCAAAGGAATACGCGGATAATAAAGCGACCAATCGCACTGGGCGCTTCGCCCCGAGGCGAACCAAAGCAAGTCCATGACCATTACGGCGCTGAGACCCGTCACGAACCATCGTCGAGATCTGGTCGGAAACGAAAGCAGCAGCCAGGAGGCCAGAGCAACCAAGCAAAGCACAGCGGCTGCAAGATTCGTCCGCGAGAACCACCAGCTAATCTGCCGCAGCGCATCCCATCGGGTCAGCGACCGGGCATCGTGAGGGTGCTCCATGATTTTCGCCATTGCATCCACAATCCGCTGGGGGGGAAAGATCGTTCCCACGACACACCAGCCTAGAAGACCGACCAGCAATCCGATGGGGCACCAAAACCACCACTGCCGCTGCACTTTTCCTTGGGACAATACCTCTAGTCCCACCGCCGCCATCCCCAGAATGCCGAAAGATGCCACAAACACAAAGCGGTTGTGCGACATCATGTTCAAGCCTGGCAGACGCAACAATGGTACGAGCAGCGGCAGATCAAGAACCCAGGCCAAGGAGATCGTCCCCAAAATGATCCAGCAGATGTTAATGGACCGATGCCGCTGGCTGCACCACGCCAAGGGCGCAAGCAAGAGTGTCGCCAAAAGACCGGAGTACGCGGCCGCGGAGCTTTCCATTTGGTTGCCAGAGACGAGTCGCGCGCTCCCGGCTTCCGTAGAACCATATATGTCAGGCAGCACAAGTTGCGGCAACGCTTCGATGCCAGCAGGCGGCCGTTCTTCTTCGCCACCGTAACGTCGGACCATGCGCGACCCGGTTCTAGTGTATTCGAGCATGGGCAGCAGGTGGGGCGCGGCCATCAGGAATCCCAGACCCCAGCCAACCACGAGGGTAAGGAGAACTCGCCCGAGTTCTCCATAGCTGCGCCACCACTGTGACCGCCGCAACGCGAGCGCCGTGTTTGAACTTGAGTTTGGCGAGCATTGACGACCAAGTAACGTACCGCCAAACCGCTCCGTCAGGCACCAAACGGCAAAAAGTCCCGAAGCCAAGAGCACTTGACCGGCTACGTCGGTATTGCCGCTGACAATCGTCACGGCAGTGGTCATCGCCAATCCTGCTCCGGCCCACGGGCGCGCGTGCCGTACGGCGGCGTCCACGGCCAGGAGCACCCAGGGAAACCACGCAACCGTACACGGAAGGCCGTATCCCTGCCAAAAGATGTAGAAACCCGTGAGCGGATAACACCATGCGACGACGGCGGCCGGCCAGAAACCGATCGTCAGAACAGTGCGAAAGAAGACGTAAGCGCCGATCCCGGCCGTCAGGGCCATAGCAACCTGGACCCAGGCGAGGATGACGGGCGATCGGACACTGAAGGCCAAGAGAGCAAACGGCGAAAACCTGGCCAGGAAAGGCGCCCCGGCGAATTGATAGGGGTTCCAAAGCGGCCAGCGACCGGCACGAAACTCGTCGACCGCAAAACGCCGTCCCGGCTCTCCAAGATAGATCAAATCCATAAGCACGAAGTTATGCGCGTCGATAGCCGCCGTTGCAGCAGTGCGCGGAAGGTAGATTTGCGGCCGAGCCAAGATGTCCAACGGCAACAGAACCTTCTCTCCGATAAGAGAAGGCCCATAGAGCGACGCTTGCCCGAGAATGATTCCCGTCACAAGAATGGCAGAGCGCGCAACGTATTGGCCAACTTGTATCCGACCTCGGCTCGCCGATTTGCCCCCGACAACTCCAAGTGTGTTCATGTTTTAGTACTAACCCCAAACCAAGCATTGGAAATCGGCAAAACAGTCGTTCGTTTGGTTTTGGGACCGGTTCTTGGTCGTTTGCCGGGGGCAACAGTAGTGCCGGAGGTGCGATTTACGCCCTCCACTGAATTCGTGTTATGTCCAATCACTTTATATGCGACAAGTTAGCGGGCACTTTGGATACCGTTAGCGATAGATGAATCGCAATCGCCGGGTAGCCGAAGGTCTCAAGGAAACGGCAACGGTAGGATGGGCGCTGACGACTTCGGACTTGACCAAATCCTACGCACTGCCAAGGCACTGTTCCAGATAATATCGGGCGTGATTGATCTCCTCCGTCACCTGGCTCGTCGTCTCCATGATCGGGTCGCCGCCGGGGACGGGGTGCATGAAGATCTCCACTGCGCCTGCGTAGCCGACTTTCCGCAGCGATCCGAGGATCAGCCGGAAATTGAGATTACCTCGGCCGGGCATCTGTTCCAATTCTTGCGCCTTGGGCAGTCTCTGGGCCCACCCCCGGCCATATTGACCGGCAGAGAAGTGCACCAAGCGGGGCCCGAGATCCTCGATCAGCGCCCCCTGCAACTTCTCGTCCTGCGGCAGGCGGGAGGGGGCAAACGCGATGCCCAAGTACGGCGATTTGGATAATTCAACAAGATATCGCAACGAATCGGGTGTGCTCAATAGCGACAGGGGATGGTTTTCGATGGCGATCGTCACGCCGTGGGATTCCGCTTCGGCAACCGAGGGTTTCATCCTTTCGATGAATTGACGGACAGCCTTCTTGCACTCCAGCCCCGTCAGGTCCCGCGGACCAGCGCTGCCGGTGACGACCAACTTGGCGCCGAAATCCGCCAAGAAGCCCAACTCCATGTGCAGGCCGAACGGCCCCAAATCGAAACGCGTGGTCATGTCCAGCCGGACATTGTGTTGCCGCAGCAACTCGGCAAAACGTTTTGGCCCTAAAGCACCGACTTGTTCACGCTGATCGTCTGGGTACGACCGCAGCAGGTCGATTCCCCCGGCCCCCACCTTTCGGACTTCGGGCAAGATTTCTTCGAGCTTGGTGCAGCCGAACAGGCTACAAGCCAAGGTGTAACGCAGGGCGAAGTGGGGAGCCGGTTGGGCGGCCCGAGCTTCGCGACAATGGATCGCCGCAGTCCCTGCCGCGCAGAGGCCACAAAACGTGCGACGCGTCAGCCGAGCGTCATTCATCGCAAGAGTCCTGGTACAGGTTTGTGAAACACCATGGAGATTCGGTAATGATGGCGGGCGGCAATGTTATCTTACCCATCGTTCCGTGAAACGCATGCGCCGATGTCGCTCGCAACACGGCGCGCCGTGTCCATGCGTTGCGACAGCCAGTACAAGTTGTATTGGAAAGACAATCTACGCTGCGACCCCTTGCCGGGTATGTGTGCACTTCGTCAGAAGCGGGAACGGGGCTCGAAGCTTCAAAGGCACCCATCCAGGTAATTCCAAGCGTCGTTGACTTCGTTTGTGAAACTCCATGATGGAAATCCCACTACGGACCGGGTGCGTCATGATTTCCACTATGCCACAGGAGCCGCCTTTCCACGGCGCCGCAGTAGCCGACGCGGTCATCGCGGCCGACGACGCGGCGACCTGAACGTTACGAACACCATTTGCGTCGCGACCACGTTGGTCGTCTGCGCTCTCCATTACTTCCCACGGTAGAACCAGACGGCGCCTTGCCGCCGCGGGAGTGTCAGCGTAAAACCGTCCCGTTCCGCGGCCTGTCCCGTCAGTTCCTTGGTCTGGCCTGTCTCGGGATTCTCGAACAAGTAAAAAGCATCCGATCGCATCCCTTTCGGATACACCACCAGCGTCTCCTGCACACACGCCGGGAGGCGGATGCCCTGGAGAAATCCCTGGCCGGTTTCCGGGCAGTCGAACTGCCAGGCCACCCATTTTTCCGCCGAGCGGTGGATTGGTGTGAGCGGATAGTAGTCGCCGTTGAGCATCAACTGGGCGGCCCGGCGCCAAATGCCGAGCATTTTCTTCATTAGGTCGTAGTCATAGTCGTCCCGCTTGATGTCGATGGCAGGGACGATCATCGGCGCAAGACCGCAGTGGTACGAGAAACTGTCCACGGGCAGGTCGTATCTTCCTGGGCTGTCCAAGTCCCAAGAGGCTGTCGCCTCCTTGAAATAGGGAAGCCACTGGAAGAGCGTGTGATGGAAGGAGAGCTTCACCGGTTGGTTGCCGTACCCGAAATCGGTGTAGTGTAATGGCACGGAACGGCGCATAGTTTCCAGGTCGTTACGGCGCCCCCCGGAAGCGCACGAATCGATCCACAGGCCCGGATTTCGCGTCAGTAAGTCGTCCCAGTACTGCAGATAGCCCTGCACGTGCAGGTTCTCGTTCATGCCCTGGCGGTCGGGGGCCTCGTTCTCCCGCCAGTACCGCAGCGGTGCGAAGTTGTGGTCCTGCCGGTAGATCTTGATGCCGTTGTCTCGGATCAGCTTGCACATGTGGTCGGTCAGCCATTCGCGGCAGGTCGGATTGCCCAGGTTCAGCAGGCGATTCTCCGCGTCTTTGCACTTCAAGAGCCACTGTGGGTGCTCACGATCAAGCTTCGTCCCGGGCCGAACTCGTTCTGGCTCGAACCAGACAAGCAAATTGGCCCCATGGCGTGCGGCCTGATCGGAGACCGCTTTGAGCCCGTTGGGGAATCGCTCGGGATCGGGTTCCCAAGTGCCGGTCTCGGACCATTTTCGCCGGTGTTGTTTGTCGTAGCACGGATACCAACCGGCATCGATCCACCAGACATCCAGTGGAATGCCGCGCCGAGCCCATTGCTCGATGTAACCGATCTGGTTCTTCTCCGTCGCAGCGGTAAACTCTTCGCCCTCGTCGGTTCCATGACCGACCAGCAGAGGTCCGAAACGCCGGCCGGTTGGCCTGGGTAGAACGTGATCCCGGTACCACCGCCGCCAGAGGTTGGCCGCGCGCGTGGCATCGCCGGTCCAGGACATAACGGTCATTCGCGGCGTGCGGATCATTTCGCCCGGCAGCAAGCGCAAATGGGTCGTTTCCTGGCCGGCGCGGACGTGTACGCCTTCGGCGAGTCCCGTGAACGTGGCCGACCACTGCGCTGGCCAACCGATGGCAATAGACAAGCCACATCTCTTGAACGCGATACGATAGTAGGGAAACGCCTGGTCGCACGGCCGCCCGCCACTCGGGGCGAAGTGGGACGAGACGCCTTGATCGAGAAGCGTCTCCCCCAGGGTGTAACCTTGCTTGTTGTAGAAGTCGCCATTGCAGTGTTGCAACACGGGCCGGCAGCCGTCGAATCTGGCGTCCAGGACTAGGATGTCGCTAAGGATCGGCGTCGGCCGGCTACCGGTGTTGCGGAACCACGCAACCCATTCCACGACCGGGTAGTCGAAATACTTGACGCATTCCACTCGGATACTGAGACCGGTCCTGGAGTGGCGGCCGTCAAAGATCGTCTCGACGATATTTGCGTCGATGCGGCGCCGCTGGGAAATCGGGCTCCAGTCGGCCGGAATGCCGGTCACCACCTTTCCATCGAACAGGAATGAAATAGGGAGACCGGCCGCACCGGAAAGGAAGTGGCCAGTCCACGTACGGCTTTTCTCCATGTCCTTCGGTTCTGTGCCGGGATGGGGACCCTCCGTTGCCGTCTCGTTGGTTGTTCCCGAAGGCTTTCGCGCGTCGTCGAACTTCGCCCCCTGTTGTACCGGACTCGCCCTGGCCGGCTGTGCCTGGGGTGATCCCGTTGCCGTGGTTCCCGCAATCCATATGGCACCGCCCGCCATTAGCAGCGGCAACCAGGCGACGGCTACGGTCCAAATCATCCTGCGCATTCTCCCAGTTATAGACACCTCTACCCCCACGCCAGAATGGCCGGATCAATAACCACCGTGGTTCGTCCGAAGCAAGCAGGCAAGGAAGCTATCAAGTTGACCTGCCATGTTCAGCTACTTCTGAGATATCGCCCGAGGCGCGCTTCGAAACGTTCCCTTGTAACAAGTCCGGATTCTTCTTCTGTTACACCACCGTCAGTATTGTACAAGCGATCGCGGCACTTATGAAAAACACACAGGGTTCTTACCGTGCTATCATGCTCCAGAGCGTGTCAACCGGTTTGAGACAACTTCCTTTTGAAATTAGTTGGGCAGCGCCGCTTTGCTTGATCCGTGACGATTGCGGCCGATAATGGTCGGTTTAAGCTCAGCGAGAGTTTTTATGCGAATGACCGTCGTCGTTTCGGTGAAAGCGGCTCGTGCCGAAGGCGATCCGACGCTTGCAGGAGCCTTAGGGCGGCATGGCGATCACCACAGGGACAGCGGATCTCCGGTGTTTCCAAGGGCGACTCACGAACTGTCGCATCATTGTTTCCTCCGATTAGGATGCGGCTGGCGGTGATCGTCCGCTCAATAACCTCGAACACCACCCGGTACAGCTTGCCCTCCCGCTCCCGCCAGGTCTCGCCCGTCCAAACGTCCTTGCCCTCCCGAGGCGTTTCGCAGTCGCCGTGGCACTGGGCTTCTTCCAGCCACTCCCGCTCCGATTCCTGCCGCAGATTCCGCTTGATGATCCAGTTCACCTGAGGCTTTTTCTTCAGACGGCGCAGGTTCTCCAGATCGTCGTGGCCCGCAATCATCTGCACCAACAACCGGGCGGAAGTGATCTGACAGACATAAGTAATCGTTTCATCGAGGAACTGCGGCATCCCATCTGCACAGTGTTTACTCCCTTCTCGCAACTGGCAGTGGACCAGGTAACCTCCGTTGCCCAGGTGAGCGAACCACGGGTTAGCCCGATTTGCGTCGCTGTGCCGCAGAATTGGGCGCCTGGACTCAGCACGCTGCCCATGCTACGACATTGCGATCGGATTGTCGTCGTGCGGCATCGGAAATCGCGCAAGCCCTGGGACGCTCATGAAAGAGACATGATTTTTACATATTCTCCATACGGCGGTATGCGACAATCTGCCCAAGACGCGGTCCACAGGCACGGAGTGCACCTGTTTGCGATGCACGTTACACTTTGGAGGCTTGGAGAATGGACATCTCAGTGAGAACCCGTGAGAAGCAGGCTCAACGCGGTTTCACGGTCGTCGAGTTGTTAGTGGTGATCGTCATCATCTTCATCCTTGTGTCAATGCTGCTGCCCGCCGTTCAGTCGGCCCGCGAAACGGCGCGCCGCTCAAAGTGCGCCAATAATATGCGTCAGCTCGGCATGGCGATCGCGGAGTTCGAGTCCGCCCGACGAATTCTCCCCTCTGGCGGGAGAGGAACGGACCCGACTACCCACAGGACAATTTTCGACACGATCGTGGGCCAGTCGGTGTTCATGCAGACCCTGCCGTATATGGATCATGGGGACATTCTTGCCGGTAACCAGTACGTTGCCAAGTACAATTCTGGCAAGTACTACAATGATTCTGGCGCCCCGCAGAACCAGACTGCGGCGAAGACCATCATCGCAGAATTCCTCTGCCCGTCCGATCCTTTTCCTACGACAGATCCGATGGATGGTTACGGCCGAGTGGACTACGCCCCAACTGTCTATAGCGACATCGATCCGAATCCCAACGTGCCACCGCCTCCCGCCCGGTTGCCTGATTCGACGACGCGGATGGACGGTGCCCTGGCGGTCCCCGCCACTGGCTTCTCGGCAATTACAGACGGTGAGACCAGCACCATCGCTCTGATCGAGGACGCCGGGCGCAAGCCCTCCGCGTACAGCGGCATAGGCTGGGGCGCCCTTTCCAACTACCGCCTCTCGCGAGTAACGACCAACCCCGATCAAACAACTTACACTCCGTCAGACACAGCGAGCACCTCGCCGTGCGCCAACGGCGGCGGTGTATGCCGCTCCCCATGGCGCTGGGCCGATGAGGATTCAAGCATCGGCGTCTCGGGCCAGGCCAGCAGCGACCGGACGAAGTTCATCAACGGCAACAACAGTCCGCTCGGCGGCACCATGAACAATAACACCGGCTGTGTATGGTCAACCGACAATTGCGGTCCCAATGACGAGCCGTTCTCATTCCATTCCAACGGCTGTAACTCGGTCTTCATGGATGGCAGCGTCCGCTTCCTGACCGACAACATCGATGGCCGCGTCTTGCGCTACATGGTCACCCGCGCCGAAGGCATTCCGCTCACACAGTCGGGTACCGGTCTGCAGCAGTACCAATCTCCACCATAAGATGCCAGGCGGGGCCGAGGTTGAAGCCCTGGCTGGCGGTCAGGTGCTCGGCAGCTGCGCTTTGAAGGAGTCGCTTTAATCGCGGTGTTGGCGTCGTCGCTGCGCTTTGATTTCCCACGCCAAACTGCTTTCGGTGGTCGAGGTGGACGCTGTCTCATTCCGGTTCGCAACTGCCGCGCTTCCTGTTGTAGGTCGCCTCGATTGCTGCTCGATAGGGAGACTCATGCGATGATATTGGCGGACGACCAGCAGAGCAATAACGCGTATCCTATAGGCCGTGGCAGGTTCGCCATTTCCAGAAACGTCGGATATTGGGCGGCCGCCGGGCCGTTGCGGCGTCTTTGCTTCCCGACGCCGGCTCGCCTCCGAAGGCGGCTAGCCCGCTTGCCGTCACAATGATCGTAGTCAGAATTGCAGCACAGCAAAGCACCCGGTCAGGACGCCGATCGACGTTCATGGACAGGTTCCTTTTCTACCCTTCGTCCTTGAGACGAACCTCCCCGGTGTTCATGTCGTTCTTCGTTGAATGGAAATGACGGATTCCGATCGCGTTGACGAACCTTCTCAAACGTCGTCACAATCGGCTTAGCCGGATCGAACCGATTGCGGGACAACGATTGCATCCCGTGATTCTGAAACGGATATCGGCACCGACGCTACGGCTTGCGAAGCGCGCGTCGGAGATCCGGCTTTCCCAGCATTTCCAAGTCTTTGTGTCGCCCAGGGTGATGCGCCCCGCTTCCCTTGAGGCCCCAGCGGAGGAGTCGTAGACAATCTGTATTGTCCCCCGGCCCTCGTCGAAATACTCGACTTCGAGCGAAACCCGCGGCGCCTTGTCGCGCTTGAAATTCGCGGCGGTGATCTTGAAGTACATACGATATTCATCGGAAAGAACTTTGGTTCCCGCCCAGCCCTCGCGGCCGCCAACTTTCACGGGCTCGTTGCAACAATCGCGGCGCTCGAGCACGAGATCGATGCCGTGTTTCTCCGGGGTGCTGCTCAGGATGAGCGTGGGCGTCTCAACATCTTCGAGCACATCGCGCGCCACGTTTTGGTCTCGCTTGATTTCGGACGCAAGAGCGCCGCCGGCCGTGAGACCGACCGTGGAACTTGAGCAACGCAGCGTCACCGGCCCCCCGCTGTTTACGAGAAGTTCTTCACGGGGGCCGACAAATTGCTCGAAATAGCCGCCGACGAGTTCGAGGCTTCCCCCATCGACAATAAAGGGGGCGTAATGTTGGAAGTTGAAGAGTTCCATACGCACCGTGCCGCCGCGCAGAATGGCCCCCGTCCGCTCAGGCTGTCCCCAGAGCGTGGCGTTCCAGATTCGCACCTCGCCGTTGAAATCGACGCCGGTCTCCAGATATCGCCGATCGGGCACACTCATCGAGACGAGCTGCGGATTGATGATATCGACTGTCGCGCAACCGGCTCCGTCACATGAAAGCGCGATGCGGTCGCCGTCGGCGCCGGGGGCGAGGAGAATCGCGGAGGGGCCTTTGCCACCCTGCGCGACGAGATGGAATCCCCGGCTCGAGCCGTAGCAACAGTCGATGAAGAGGAGTTCGCGGACGCAATTGCCAAGGACAAAAGGCTCGTGATTTGTGATCATGGATTTGAAGGTCGCATTCGACTGCGGATTCGCTCCGCCGAGACTGCCCTGGCAATCGGGATAAATCGCGCGCGGCCAATAGTGATTGTTGAACATCACGTTGCGCACGAAGCCGTCTTCGCTCCCACCGCCCAGGGTGATTCCGAATCGCAACGGCGCGCCGGCGGCGAACTCGACGTAGTGCCGGTCGCAACGATGCGTCATCAGATCGACGAAATGCCAGGGATTCAGTGCCGTGGTATTGATGACGTAAACGTCGGCTCCGCGCCCCTGCACCAACGGCGAGTAAGGGACGATCGCCTCGTTCTTCTGTTCGGGGTAATAGCAGGTGAGCCCGCGCAGGCCGCTCGTTTCGCTGAGCAGAATTGCCGGCGCGCCGTGTTCGTCGTTGCGTCCGGCGTAGAGCGCGAGCACGCTTCCTTTTCCGGCGGAGTGATGGGCAATGTCGAAGACGCCGCGTAATTCCACGCCGCTCGGGACCGTCAAGTGTCCCTGCAATGCGAAACGTCCGCCGGGCACGAAGACAATGCCGCCGCCCGCTGCCGCCGCATCGGCGAGCGCTTTGGTGACGGCCTCGGTGGCATCTTGGGGATCGCCGGCCACCGCGCCGTAACGCGCGTCGGTGATGACGAAGAGATTCGGCTTTGCCGGCTTGTACTCCCTTTCGCCGGGGTCCGGTATCGTGGGTGGGCATCGCCGCTCGACGGGTGCGTCGGAAACGACGAAGCGTTTCGAGCCGCCGACATTTGTGAACGGCGCGACACCTTTATATTTGCAACCGGCAACGAGCATTGTCTTGATTCCGTCGCCGGGAGTGAGACCGCTGCCCGGTGCTTCAAAATCGCAGCCGATGAAGCTCGCGTTGCCCGCGCTGGGCGTCACGCTTCCCTGGAAGCGACAGTTCTGAAAGAGCGCCGCCGATTCCGCCTGGCCGCCGAATACGACCGCTTTGTTGCCCGCGATCCGGCAGGAATGAAAGAGGAGCTTGCCGCCCATCCGGTCAAGGCTTTCCACGCCGCTGTCGTCGCCATGAAACTCGCACGCGGTGAAAGAGACGCCGAACGGGCTTGCCGAGTTCACGAGCATGGCCTTCACGCAGTTGGTCAGATGCCATTGCCACACCTCGCCGTTCATGTTGCCGGCGGGCGATGCGCTCAATTTAAGACCGACCTGGTAGCCCGATGCCCAAGCCCACGCGCCGCAGCCCCATTCCCAGCGGAACATGTCGAAAGCGGTTCCATGCGCACGCATCCATGCCGCGTGCAGGCCACCCTTCGCCGGTGAATCGGGCAGACCGCTCTCGCTCCAAAAGTCGGGGTTGAACGTCACGCGAATCACCCGCGACATTTCGTACACCACGTCGATCGAAAGGCCGACGAAAAGCGGCGAGCCATAGACGTCTCTCACGAGGAGCAGTCCGTTGGACGCGGGACCGTCGATGATGCCCTGGTAAGAATTGACGAGGGTGACGTTCTCGACGTTCGCCCCCGAACCTCCGGGAATGGCGATGCTGAATGGATACCGCGCGATCGCGTCCGCTTTCTGCTCCGGATACCAAATGCTGATGCCGACGAGACCCGAAAATTGCCTCAGCTTGATGAACGGTCGGCCGCTTGACTCGCCGCGACCGGCAAAGGCCATGAGCACCGTGCCGGTGACGGGGCCGAGCGTTGGGTTGCGCCATTCGCCGCGCAGCACCACGCCCGACGGCACCGTGAGGTTGCCGCGGATTGCGTAGCGGCCCTCGGGGATAAAGATGCTGCCACCGCCGTGGGTTTTCATCGCCTTCATCGTCCGCTGCAGCGCTGCGGTATCATCCGTGTGGCCGTCGCCTTTGGCACCGAACTCTTTGACGGAGTAACCGATCACCAACGTGTCGGTAGTGGGATATTTGGTTGGCTGGATTCGCCATTTGGGCGGCGGAGAGTCTTGAGCGACCGGCGTCATATTGAAGTTGGCGGCCGTCGCTGCGAACTCCGCCTGAATCTCCTTCGCGGGCAGTCCGCGCGTCCAGATCTTCACCTCGGCCATCTGGCCTTCATAGAATCCATTCCAGGTGTGCGAGTGGCCAAACTGTAGGGGCAGCTTGTTGCCGAGATCGCCGACAGCGGCAACGTGCCGTTCGACATCGAGCTGTCCGTTGCGATACCAACGCGCGGACTGTGCTGCGGGATCATAGACGATGGTCCAGTTCTGCCAGACGTCATCATCCACGTCGCTCCGGCTGTAGATATCGAATCCGTGTCCGATGGTTCCTTTGATGCGAATGCAAATCTTAGATTTGGCGCCGCCGTTGTTGTAGATGACGTAGCCGCTTTCCTTGTCGCCTGACTTCTTGGAGACGAGCCCCTGCGAGCCGGCGTCGTGCCAAGTCGACGGCTTGAACCACACCGAAATCGTGAACGCCCCCTTTGGATTGAGGGCGGCGCTGTCCGGCGTCTGCGCGTATTCCCCGCTGCCGTCGAGATCAAGCCCGCGAGCTGGCCCCCGCAGTATGCCGCCATGGAGGACGGCGTTGGCTCCAATGGGCGATGAGTCCATGGCCCTTGCCCCGCCCGTTTCGTCAAATTTCCAGTGCACTGCTGGCGCATCGGACGATCGGGCGAAAATCGCGCCGGCGATCAGTGTCCACGACAGCATCGCCTGCAACACGATGCGAGCAGCCGCGGGATGTCGTGGAAAACACGAAGCGGGATCCATCCATCGATCTCGGCTGCTCATCAGGTTTTGCTCCGTTAATGTTTGTGCGCGATCCAGGGCGGACTGCTCAACGCCACGTTCGTCGTTACCCGTAATCCACCTCGGCGCCGCGCGCCTCGCTGCATCTGGCGCCCGAGCGGACCGAGCCGTCAAACGCCCATTATAGCCATTTGGAATACCACGTCACCAATGGTTTCTTTTGCGGGAAGTTTGCGCCCTCAACCTGAGGGCAGCTGCTTCCGCATCCTACCAGTCCCTGATTGCCGCTTCAGGAATCAACGTGCCGAGTACTCGGTTTTATGCGAGTTGCGCCATGACGGCTGGCATCCCGTAAGAAACGGAATCTGACCTCTGCCGGTGACGCGCAAGCCGGCTTGGTTGAGGTTAGCATGATTGGCAAATCAAGCAGTGAAACGTCCGCGTTGGCCAGACCGACGCCGGAGCAGCAGGCTTTCATGGACATGGAATTGGGCGCGTTTTTACACTACGACTTGAATGTATTCACCGGACAGGAACATGGCGATGTTCTTAAGCCGGCGTCTAAGTTCAATCCCACCGCGCTCAATGTGGAGCAGTGGGTGCGCACCGCCAAAGCTATGGGGGCAAAATATGCCGTGCTGACCGCCCGGCATGAGGGCGGTGTTTGCCTGTGGCCCACCGACACCACCGGCTATAGCATCAAGAACGGCCCCTATAAAAACGGCCAGGGCGACATCGTCCGCGAATTTGTGGATGCGTGCCGGAAATGTGGGATTAAACCGGGATTCCATCACTCCGCCATGTTCGACCGTCGCGGCGTCGGCCAGGTACATCACCGCGTCCGTGATGTCCTTGACCGTCGAGGGCCGACCCATCGGCGACAGGCTCTCCATCACGTCCTGCGGAGCCTCCCGGTGGAGCGGCGTGTAGACGACGCTCGGCGCGACGGCGTTCACCCGGATGCCGTCTTTCGCATACTCCATTGCCAGGTGCTGGGTGATCGTCTCCAGATCGCCGGTCTTTTGCACCAACACGTGCTTGATGGAGAGTTGGGTGACATAGAGGAAGCCCTCGACATTCGTCGAGACGAGCGACTTGAAGTCCTCGGCTGTGTAGTCCGTGAACGGCTTGGCGAAGAAGATGCCGGCGTTATTGACCAGTGCGTCGATTGACTTGAAGCGGGACAGCGCCGTCTCGACGATCCTGTAGGCAGTCGCCGGATCACCGATGTGGCCGTCCACCAGAGCGACTCGGTCGGAAGCCGCCGCGGAGTTGTTCCGAGAAGGACTTGGGCTGCGAGGTTAGTCGTGAAAAATGGGGGCTCCCCACGGTGCGCCCGTCGCGCCTCCATCGACCATCAGCTCGATGGCGTTGATGTAGGAGGAGTCATCCGAGGCAAGGAAAAGCACGGCTTTGGCAAGATCTTCGGGCTCACCCCAGCGGCCCAGTGGAATCCTAGACGACATGACTTTGGCCAGCTTGGCGGATTCATCTGCGGACATAGAAGCGCGTGGCCCGCGATTCCAAATGGGAGTCTTTGTCGCGCCTGGCGCAACGACGTTCACACGAATCTTGCGCGGTGCAAGATCGGCGGCGATAGAACGCGCCATGGAGACAACGCCACCCTTCGTGGCCGCATAAGCGGCCACACCGGCTTGGCCCAGATGGTTGTGTACCGATCCATTGAAGATGATGCTGCCGTTCTCGTTCAGCAAAGGGGCGGCTGAATTCACCGTAAAAAAAGCGGCGTTGAGGTTGGTACGAATGACATTCTCAAAAATCGCCTCGTCGGTCGAGCCGGTAGGGGTTCGGCCGGAGATGCCGGCATTGACGAAGACGATGTCCAGCTTGCCGAAATCCTTGGCAAGATCCGCGAAGAGCCGCTTCCGGTCGTCCGCCACGGTAACGTCGGCGCGATAGCCGCGCGCGTTGGGTCCCAGTTCGGCGACTGCTTCATCCAGCGTCTTCCGGTCCCGCCCGGTAATCGCGACTTCAGCGCCTTCTGCAACGAAAAGGCGGGCAGTCGCCAGGCCGATGCCGCTGTTTCCGCCGGTGATGAGAGCCTTCTTGCCTGTGAGTTTCATGATTGCCCCCTTATGACTGGCCAATCAACTATGATGACCGTCATACATGTGACATTTGACATGGTATGTGCCCATTTTTGCTTGGTCACAACAGGAGAACTGGGAAGATCGAAGCCCTCCTGATGGAGACGCCCTTCGCATTGAAGTACAAGGTCGTTCAGAAGTTATTCTTCGTGCGCGATGTCACTTTGTCGTAGGTTGTGCCGCGGGCGATACGCCGTGCTGTTCGTCGTGGGTGACCGCTTACCGTCTATGACCGCAGCGATCTGAAGCCCGCGCGAACCTCCTCAGAAAAGAGCGTCGGCTGTTCCCACGCTGCAAAGTGACCGCCTTTGTCGAGCTTGTTGAAGTGGATGAGTTTCGGATATGCCTGCTCTGCCCAGCTCCGCGGGACTGGATAGAGTTCGTCAGGAAAGGAGCTCACGGCGACCGGGATGGAGACGCCTTTGACGTTGAAAAAGCCGACTTTGCCCCAATTCTCCCAATAGAGACGGGCACCGGAAATCGCCGTATTCGTCAACCAGGCGATCGTGATGTTGTCGAGGATGTCGTCGCGCGTGAGGCCGGCGGATTCTCCCGCGAAGACACGTGAGATCAGCTCGTAGCTGCGTGCGTCGTGATCGAGGAAATAGGCTGCCAGGCCGACGGGGGAATCCGCGATTCCGTACAACGTCTGCGGCCGGAGCCCCATCTGGTAACCGTAGGCAATGCCTTTTTGATATTCGAGCTGCAAAGCCTCGTAGGCGGCCTTTTCTTCGGCTGACAGTTCCGCTGGCGCCGCCGCTCCGGAAAAAGCCGCCTTGTCGATCTCGTTTGGAAAGATGCCAGGCATGTTGGTGTGAATGCCGAGCAGCTCCGGAGCCGCCTGCACGCCCATGAATTCAGTGACGATGGCGCCCCAATCGCCGCCTTGTGCCACGAACTTCGTGTATCCAAGGCGCTTCATCAGCACGACCCAGGCACGTGCGATATGGGGCGCATCCCAGCCGGTAGTGGCCGGCTTGCCTGAAAATCCGTAGCCCGGCATCGATGGAATCACAATGTCGAAGGCGTCTTCCGCTCGGCCGCCGAACGCCGTGGGATTCGTGAGCGGACCGATGATCTTCATCTGTTCGATGATTGATCCGGGCCAACCGTGCGTGACGACGAGCGGCAATGCGTTCTCATGCTTCGAACGAACGTGAATGAAATGGATGTCCAGCCCGTCGATTTCGGTGATGAACTGCGGCAGAGCGTTGATTTGTGCTTCGATCTTGCGCCAGTCATACTCCGTCGCCCAGTAGCGCGCCAGCGCCTGAACCGTCGCGAGTTGCACGCCTTGCGTCGCATCCGTTACCGTTTCCCGTTCCGGCCACCTGGTAGCGTTGATGCGCCTGCGCAATTCGGTGAGTTCCGCTTCCGGAACATTAACATGGGAGGCACGGATTGCGTTGGGATCTTCCTTGGCGACGGTTTTTGATCCAGCAGCCGCTCGCGCGGCGACGCCCGAGGTGGGTTCACTTTGGTATCTAGTCTTCATATCGTTGTTTCCTTTGATTGAGGTAGTCTTTCTAGGAAGGACCAGCAATCCGCGTCCAGCACGATGCGGTAACGGGCCTTGCCTGATCCAAGTCGGGCGAAGGCGTCGCCGATATTGCTCATCGGGAAGTGTTCGGTCTGCGGCGTGACATTGTGCCGGGAAGCAACGTCGAGCATCGTGGAGATCGCCGACGACGAGCCAGACGGCGAACCCGAGACGCCGCGCTGCTGGAGGATGAGCGAGATTGCCAGGGTTTCCCGTATCGGCTCATACGCACGGCCGTCGCGGCCCTTTTCTAAAATCCTAGCGCGGTTCGGGAGTTCGACAAGCTCTTTGCCGACTTGAGCAAGGGTTGACATAATCCCTGTGGCTCGACACGTCGGCGTTTGCCCCTGTGCGGTCGAGGACGGCACGATCACCGCGGCGTTTGCAAGGGCGTGGTTAGCAAAGGCAAAAGTGATTCTCCTAGGTATGAGTACATACCCGCCGTGAGCGGCGTGGTAACTCCCCGTGGATCGGAGTAGGGAAACTGTTCCACTTGACCGCCGACAATACAATCCCATTTAGAAGGCGTTCACAGGAGATATCTCATGTCATCTGCTCCCAGCATTATGCCATTCGACGCGGCGAATCGCCGCGCGATCGCTCAGGGTCACCCGACCGACTGGCGCCAGCCGAGCCCCAGAGATTCGTACGATTTCGTGGTGATCGGGGGCGGCCCGTGCGGTCTCACGGCCGCGATCACCGCCGCCAAGGCCGGGCACACCGTCGCCTTGACCGAGCGAAACCTAACTGGCGGCACTTGCGTCAACTTCGGTTGCACCCCCAGCAAGTCCTTAATCCGCGCAGCCCGGGCGGTATACCAGGCCCGCGACGGGGAGAAGTTCGGCTACACGCTCGGCGCCGCGCCCCGGGTCGACTTTGCCGCAGTCATGACTCGGGTACGGGAGATGCGCGCCTTCAGCAGCACTAATGATGCAGTGGCGGTGGCGGCCAAGGCGGGCGTTGACGTATTCCTGGGGGACGCCCGCTTCGTCGGCCGCGATGCGATCGAAGTCGATGGCCGGCGGCTCCGCTTCGAGAAAGCCCTGATCGCCTCGGGGAGCGGACCGGCGGTTCCCGGCATAGCGGGTCTGGCCTCCGCCCGGTACCTAACCAACGAAACCGTGTTCGAGCTGACCGAACTCCCCCGACGATTGGTCTGCCTTGGTGCCGGCGTGGTGAACTGCGAAATGGCACAGGCGTTCTGCCGGCTCGGCAGCGAGGTTGACTTGGTCGAGAGTGCCCAGCGCCTGATGCCGACTGAGGCGCCGGAGGCGTCTGAAGCGGTGTCCAAACGGTTATCAGCGGAAGGGGTGCGGTTGCATCTTGGGGTGAGAGGAGCGAATGTGGACGGAGGCCAACAGCGACTGACTCTGAGTGACGGGTCGGATCTGGTGTACGACGCGCTGCTGGTCGCGACCGGCCGGCGAGTCAATGTGGATGGGATGGGGCTGGAGGTGGCCGGAGTGAGGTTCGGCCGCGCTGGGGTCGAGGCCGACGACGAACTTCGGACAACCAACCCCGCGGTGTACGCCGCCGGGGATGTGGCCCTGCGGGAGAAGTTCACGCACGCGGCAGTAGTGACGGCGAAGCTTGCAGTGGCCAACGCCTTGGAGGGGGCCGGGCGGCGCCTGTCGGACCTGGTCATTCCCCACTGCACGTATACCGACCCGGAAGTGGCACAGGTCGGGATCACCCCGCAAGTCGCGGCGCAGCGGGGGATCGCCATCGACGTTCACCGGCTGGAGTTGGCGACAGTTGAGCGGGCGGTGATCGACGGAAAAGCGGACGGGTTTGTCGCCCTATACATCCACAACGGGATCATCGCCGGGGCGACGTTCGTCGCTGCCCACGCAGGCGAGTCCCTCCCGCTGCTTATCCTGGCGGTCGCGCAGAGAATGACTCCGGACGGCCTGGCGGCGGTGATCCATTGTTACCCAACCCAGGTCGAGGCCATCCAACGGGTCGCTGCCCAAGCTGCGGCGGTGGTCGAAGCGCCCGTGGGGGCGATATGAAAGTGCCACTCAACATATCGTTCAATTCGATGAGTCGGTAACCGCTGACGACACCATTGACGACAGCGGAATGGCTCAGTTAGAAGTGGTCACGTTTCCCCGACTTGCCAGCTCAGAACTCGCGCTGGTTAAGCCCTGGAATGCCGCTCGCGACTACGCTGATGGTGAGACCCTCTTTCGGGCCGGTCACTGGCCGCGCTGCACGCTGCAGTGTCTTGCCACTGTTCCGTTTACCCATCCCTATTTCGATACTTGTCGAAAAACCACCCATTGATTACGCAACCGGGTGCGCCCTGAGAACTCAACTCTTTCGTCGGAATCAGGCTCGGCTGGAAGAACTTGGCCCGACCTAACCAGCCTATTTTTGACACCGCGTTTGCCATGACTACAATGAGTGGCTGATCAGTCGGCTGCCACAAGTTACACTGTTACCCGTCTGTTGCGAAATAGAATCCCCCAATGAGCAGACAAACAAGACGCACTCTGTTAGCCTTCACTACCGCCCTATTGCTGGCGCTGCCGGCCTTCGCGAATCCGCCAGACTCCGCTGTCGAGCTCAAGGATGGAGAACTGGTCGCGTGCATCACGACGAAGGGCCAGTTCAAGGAGCCGTCTAATCTGGCCGGGATGAAGGAACTGGCGGAGCTGGCGCACCGGCACGGATTCCCGGTGACGTGGATCATCAAGCCCTTCACGGCTCGCGAGGCGGCCCAAGAGTTGAACCAGTGGCACCAAGATTTCGGCGACGAGGTTGCATGGTTCTCCGAAGGCGCCAGCCTCAAGGGCGCCGAGGATGAACTCCGCGCGTTGCGCGAGGTGGTCACCTGACAGAAGGTGGTTTCCACCGGCAACACCAAATATGGCCAGGCTTGGGTGGAACTCTATCAGCGCCTCGGCATCGAGTCGGTCTGGGGCCGCTGCTACGAGCAGACCGACGCCGACCACATCTGCGACCGTGGCTCGCCGCACGGTTTCTACTATCTGCGACCGGATTGCTACAAAGCGCCCAACACGGCGGCGGGTGGTTTAATCTCCGTGCCGTGGTTGTCCAACGATCCCAATCTGGTTTTCCGCTGCGGTTTTCAGTCCACGTTCACGTTCGATCCCGATGATCCGATGAGCATGGGTTTTATCGGCGCCGGCCGTTGCGAGTATTGGTTCGCGCTGGTGAATGAGCTGCAAAAGCAGACACGCTACAACAAATTCGTCCCGCTCGTCATTCAACAGGAATACGGATCGGGCGGTTTGCACCCCCGGTGGCTGGAGCCGATGGACGAGTTGCTGGCCTATTTGAAACGCAAGGGCACTGCTGTGGTCGGTCAAGCGGAAGCGGTACGACGCTACAAGGCCGCCAGCGGAGATCGCACTCCGCCGACCTACGGAGTCTTCGACAACCTCGGCAAGCTCGACATCGTGCAGCACCCCTTGCCCAGTGCGCAGTTCACGTTTGAAGTCACCACGAACCGCTTGCGCACCGCATTCATGGGTGCGCCGTTCAACGGCTACTATACGACGGATTGGGATAACCGCTCCAAGTTCGAGCCGGCGTCCCATGAACTCAACCGTATTTCGAGACGTGCCAGAATACGACCGTATTTCGGGACGCCACCGTCTTCCTGGGCGACATCCTGCATTTACCTCCGGGCCGATCGCTCTGCTCGAAATCGGACATGGGCCCAGGCGGCTCCAAGCGGGCGGATTCCCGAGAACCCGTGGAATCTGAGACGGTTCGATCTAACCAACGAATCTTGCGACAGGCCTGTCGCCCTCTACGGAGGGGCCATCGAGCATCAGGATTGCCCGAGGGACTCCATTCCGGTAGGGGAGTCGGAGCGTCGAATGGACGGTCTCAAGTCGCTGTGTTAACATGCGGAAAATGTCGCCGTTCGGGACGTATCTGCGTGGCGTCTATTTGGAGACTCCAGCGCGAGAGCCCTTACGGTTGCCTTCTTAGAAAGTGTAGGACAGTGGTATCAAATGAGAAAGCATATCGCGAAGGACGTTATTGTTTGCGTCTGTCTCATCTACTCGTACATATCGCGAGATGTGCCGAAAAAGGACCCATTCTTGACGCATGTTCTGACGTGCCGTAAAAGGTCGGCTCGGAGCAATCTGGGAAAGACGTGACACCGCCGGTTGGAAAAAAACCGCCTTCGTGTTCCGAGAATGGAAGGTATTTTGGGGCTCCTCCGGTCCGCAGTCGTTTCGTGTGGAGGTGGGGGCGACTCCGCGCACAAGACGGCCGGTCCCAACCCCCGGAAAAGAATCGACAGCTCAGACTCCGAGAGAACAGGCGACTTGATTGATGAGACGGAGCGAGAGCTTCGGCACCCGCGACTGCTGACTGTCCGTGGGCAGGGAACACGGTTCTGCGAACGGCAACACGCAGGAATGTCTTCAGTTGAAGAGACTCTCTAACGAACGTCTTTCGTCGCCTGCACCGGCTTGCTCAGCACGAGCATGATTCGATGATGTTTGGGTTTGTTGCCGTGGAAGCGATCCTTCTCTGGGAAAGTGGTAAAGAGATAATTTCCCGTGTCGCGCAGGTATTCCGAGTTCTGACGGTGGATCTCATATGGAAAATGAGGGTGAGCTCCAACTTCATCAGATTTCTTCTCTTCATCCTCTTCCTCGTTCTTGGCGGTTTGATTGCTCGCGTGGGAGGTTGCGCCTTTGCGTTCGATCCACTTCCCCTTTTCCAGAACCAAGGAATGATCGCCCGTCCTGTGGCTGGAAAAGGAGACGACCGGCCGATTCTGCTCGTCCGTCCTGACCTGGACTCTGAGTTCCAACCAAGGCGGCGGGCCTTCATGTTCACTGTACACGAGATCACCTTGATGAGGGCCACGGTCGGCTCGCATCGGCAACGGGATCTTTGATCCGTCTCCACGATGGAAGGTTTTACCGCCATCATCGGAATAGGCGTAGAGAACGTCGGACAGGGTATGCCGACCTCGGGCTGACGGCGTGTTTGCATTGAGAACGGCAAACGCCAAGTGCATGCGCTTGTCCCTGCCCCAGAAAATTGAATGGTGCGGCTGCGTATAACCGTGGAGGCCACCCTCGCCCTTGTCTTCCCAGACCGTGAAGGGATGCCCCGGCTTGCCGCCGTCCGCCTTGGGGATGTTGCTAGCGAGCGCCGTCCAAGTTTGGGTCTTGACGTCCAGCACGCTGAGGCAAAGGCCCCAGTGTGGTGGTCCGCTGCTGCGGATGATGTGATAGAGAACTCCATCAGGACTGCGATAGAAATGCGGATAGGTGGCCCTCAACCCCTGCGGCCCTCTGTTGCTGCCCTCTCCTGCCGCAAAGACGAACTCGGAGATGTCCTCCGGCCTTTTGGAAATCCAGTGTTTTACAAACGGGGAGGAGTGCATGTCGCCGCAGACGTGGATGTAGCCCAGCGAATCGGCGGCAATGCGATAGTATCGGTGCGGGTCGTGTCCCGTGGTGTGCCCCGGCATGAGCGGATACATCTGCGCCGTGCTGCCATCGAGCGGCACCTTGACGATCGTCGTCTTAAACTCCGGCAGTAGGACCCACAGGTAAACATTGCCGCTGTAAACATAGGTGGAGACGCGATCCATGAAGCGGTCTTCGATGCAGCCGCCAAAGTCCCAGAGGACTTTGGTTTCGTATTTCGGCTGCTCAGAATCTTGTTGAGCAGGAGTCGATGGCTTCTCCTGCTTGTTCCTTCTTGCCCAAGCGGGCAACGCGCTTCCAAGCACCATCGCCCCGGCAGGCAGGGCCAGGGTGCGACAGAAACTACGGCGGCTAACAGGATTGGATTCTTCGGTGGTCATTTTGTGGGATGCTGTCGAGGGGCGTATATGGGGGGGGGTGTTCAACCGGCTTGACTATCCCGATCTCCAGGGGAAGCCATGTTACCCCGGCAAGGAACAATTGCATCGAAACCCGAAGCGTTAGCGAGGACGGTCTCGCTGATGCTTCGGGTTACTATGGGGAACTTCTTTGCGGTGGTGATATGCCGCTGCACTCGCCGCCGCGGATCCGTTTTCGCCTGACGTGCCGGCCTGACCATCTTCGCTCGCGTCGGACGCCGCGATCGAGATTCCCCGCAGCAATGCAGTTGCCGCTTGCTGGGGATCGTCACGCACTTTCTTCTCACATCGCTGCCAAGTCGGCGCCGAGCCGGGTAGCTGCGATGTGCGTGGGCGTAGATCCCGTCGGCCCGCGGGGGCATTGGCCTGCCGATCGATTTCTCTGGGGTGCCGGGAACCGAGAAGAGGTGTCGGAAAGCGATTTACGGTTCCCGGCAGGGTTTCTGACGCGTTTTGCGTCACCGTCGCCTCCATTTCGCTTGCCGCGAAATCGTCTGTCCGTTCTCTCCCCATTATAGTGGGCATCGAGCCGATCCAGGCTCATTCGCCCAGCCATTTTAACATAGCGTCACCCCCCGGTACCTAGTGCCAAGTGGATTCTGTGGCTGCTTGCCACATTTGTTTGCCTGAAATTCAAGCCATCCCCCTCAACTGTGGCGACTGCGCACGTCGCGGACTCTCGCGCCGAAGTTCTGAAATCCGTAGCATCGACGTTGCTACTAAACCTACAGCGGTGGCGCACGCAGTGGCGCACCCCGCCGCAGGTTGGCAACTTGCGTTTGGAGCGAGAGGTGGCGCACACCTCCGCGAGTTAGCCATTCTGAGGCGCCCGAAAAGCGACGAACAGTCCCAACTACCCGTCAGGCGTGAGACACGCCAGAAAACCACCCATTGATGACGCTGGTGTGGCGCCCCGAGTACCCATACCTTTCCCGGGAATCAGGCTCGACCGGAAGAATCTGGTCCGAACGTCCGTCTTGGCGCCCGACCTAACCAACGATTTGCGGCATGGTGTGCGGCGTTGAAGCCGTCGGGATCCTATCTGGAATCGGCTGTTTCTCCCGTAGCGTCTTTGCTCCCAGACCGACGAGCCGGAGATACCAGTCACTGGGCATCCCCTCCAAATCGACCAGATCGGTTTGGACCAGGGGATGGCCGGGTGATCTTGAAGATGGCCGTGCCTTCGTCGACTTCGTGGAACACTGCGACATAGACCGTATCCACGTCGAGTTCGAAGAGCCGGTGGAATTGTTCCCACAGAAAATTGCCGTGCCGGCGCGTGATGACGTCCTTCCAAAGACCTTTTCGGCGGCTCAGCACCGTTCCGTACCGGGGGTAAACGACAGGAATCCAAAAGGTCCCGTTCTCGCGGCACACGCGTTGGTCGTCGGCCCATGTGGAGGTGTTGGCACGGGCGATCCCCGTGGCTTTGTCCCGAGCATCGGTTCCCACGTTCCAAGGCACCCAAACCTTGAAACGTCGGAACATCTTCTGCCGCTCCGGGTCGGGGTTCTTTCGCCAGTTCCAAACCCCTCCGCCCACCAGCAGCGATTGGTAGGGACCAGGTTGTTGGAAGAAATCGATCAACTGATTCCCCACCTCAGCGGTCATGAAATTGTTGTTGTTATGATAGTAGCCCCAGATCTGAACGACCGGCTGGCCTCCCTCGTGGAGATAGCGCGGGTTTTCGGTGATCTTCTCGTCGACCAGCCTTTTCCAGTCGGCGGTCACGGCGTCATACATCTTGTTGGTTGGCATCCCCGCGATGTCGTAGGAGATTGCCCAGGCCCATCCGGTCTTATCGGCCGCATCCCGCACCCAATACATTTTGTCCAGCAGGGACTTGTAGCGTTTACTCACTGGCCCGCCAGGCAAACAGACCGCGAAACGCTGTAGCCAGACACCGTCGATGCCGTAGTCCCGCATCCATTCGAGGTGACGCAAAATGGTGCGGGGGTTGTGAGAACTAAAAAGGGTCGCAGGCTTCCCGTCCGGATATCCTCAAGCGGACGGTCATTGCCGGCAAATTCGGCCCGCAGTTCATCGAGTCCGTCAACCACGACGGCAGCATCCCGGCCATGACCAGCGACGGCGAGGAATCCGAAACCACACTGATCCCGTTCTACGGGTTCCTGCCCAACGACCATGCCACCTATCTCAATTACATGCGGTTTTCCATGTCGCCGCAGAACGAGCAATACACACCGCAAACGCGATCCATCAACTGGGGGAACCAAGTCCCGTCCACCGCACCCGGCTACAACAAGGGCCTCTGTGCCGGCGTGGACCGCGACAGCCTGTTCGGCGAACATGGCTACTATACGGAGATTCGTCGCATCACGGACGCCGACGGCTCGGTGTGGTGGTGGCCCCTGAACTTGAAGAGGGAAGCGGCCCGAGTCGAGGCCGGCAAAATCGATGATGACAAGAAACCAACTGGCAAAGCAACCATCGAGCCGCACCGCACCCCGGGCAAGGCTGGCTGGTTTGCGGGCGTGCACAGCGTTCTCTTCCGCACGCGCTTTGCCGGCATTGACTACGATGCACCGACGCGCGTTCTCACGTGGCAGCCGCTGTCGGCCCTGGGTGACTTCGAGTGGCAGAACCTGCCGTTCGGCAGGGAGCAGTTCAGCATAAAGCTGGCGCTGACCGGCAAGAATCCATCCGCCACCGTCTCCAATCCCAACGCCCAGCCGGTGACGGTTCGATTGCGTCTGCCGGGGCAATCCGGGACGAAACTGTCGATCTCAGGCCAGTCTCTACCCACGACGCCCGCACCGTCCTTCGGTGAAAGCAGCGTGACTGGCGAGTTTCAAGTGTCGTCCGGAGGCACGGTGACGGTGTCGTTGAAGAACGGGGAGTGATGAGCCGGCGTCCGCAGCCAGTGCTGCCGCGTTTAACAGCGACACCACAATCCCAAAGCAACTCTCCATAGGCATGCCCCCCCGCCTCATTGGGCCGTGATTTCCAGGACGGTGATTGACCAGGCGGGGAAGGTGTAGCTAAACCGCGCGGCGACGTTCCGCAGCGGTTGGCTCACAGGCACGATCCGCGTCGGTTCGGTGATGCTGTTCGTTTCGGTCGGGCCGCCGGCTCGCAGCGTGATCGACCTGCCTTCGCCGGCAATGTCCTGCGCACCCTTGAGAGCGATGTCAATTGTGCGCGCGGGCTGCCCAGGGTTGACTATTTTGACGAAGACCTTGCCGGTCTTGGTCTGCCGCGTCACGCTGTAAGGGAGGAACACGCCGGGCTCGGCCTTCAGAGCCGATTGCGGCCTGACGTTGCCGACGTGGTTGGCGAACATGACTTGGGCGTAGTAGGCGGGCGAACCGTAGCTCTCAAGGTTGTTGTAGCCGATGAGGTCGGTCTTCCACTGCATGCCGCCCGGGTTGATGTTCACAAACAGCGGGGCATAGCAGTGCATGACGATCAGGTCGGAGTTCCGCTCCATGCTGGTCATCCAGGCGGCATCGCCGAGGGCTCCGTTGAAATTCGGCGTCGGCTCGCCCTCGCGCGTGGCCCATTCGCCCACGAAAACCTTCGGCCCCTTGCGGTCCTCCTGGTCGTAGTGCTTGAGATCTTTGTAGAACGCGGCGGCGTTGCGGTAGTAGTGGTCGTCGTAAAGGTCGGGCGTGCGGGTCTTCGCCTCGCGGCTGGTGGCGATCAGTTGTAGCTGCGGATACTTCGCTTTGACGGCGTCATAGAATCGCGTGAATCGGGCATCGTAGTTGCCGGACTTGTCGAAATAGTCCTCATTGCCGATTTCCACGTAGGTGAGCATGAAGGGTTCCGGGTGGCCACACTGGGCGCGCCGGCCGCCCCAGTAGGTTGTCTTGGCGTCGCCGGTGAGGAACTCGATCTCGTCGAGAGCGTCCTGTACGTACGGCTCCAAGAGCGGCCCCGGCTCGACGCACTGTTGCCGCAGCGAGTAGCCGGCGAACACCGCCAACACGGGCTGCGCGCCGAGGTCCTCGCACCAGCCCATGAACTCGAGTAATCCCATGCCGTCGGTCGAACGGTAGCCCCAGCAACTCGGGTGCCCGCCGCGGAACGGCAATGGGCCGATGGTCGCCTTCCAGTCGAACCGTTCCCAAAGCGTGTTGCCCTCGACGTAGTTTCCGCCGGGAAAGCGGATGAACCGCGGCTTCATCGCGGCGAGCTTTTCCATGATGTCAACGCGAAAGCCGTTGGGGCGGTTCTTGTAGGTCGGCGGAAAGAGCGAAACGAGGCTCAGCCAGAACCGGCCCCCGCTCGCGGCCGAAATCGCCAACCGGCCGTCGGTCGTGGGCCTGACGTCCGCAGCGGTGGTAAGCGCGAGCTCGAACTTTTGCCAGTGCTCATCGACCGCCGGCGACTGGGCACGGGCATAAACGATCGAACCATCGCCGTTTTCCAGGCTCACGCCGAGCGGCCCGGAAAATGGTCTCCCCTCCAACTTGCCGGTCTTGCGGTTCTTGGTGACCTTGTCGCCCCGCGCGTAGAACGAAGCGTGGTATGTCGTGTTGGGCCTGACGGGGATGCCCCAGTAGCCGTCGTTGATCACGCGGAGTTGCTGCCCGCTGGCGGCCGCCTTGACGTTCACCTCCAGGCTATTGGGAAGCTTATCGGTCAGCGGATGCGTGGCGACGACGCGGATTTCCCCCTCGGCCCCAGGCTGCCGGGCCGCGGACCAGTGCAGCGGCTGGTTGTCCTTGGGGTCGTCGAGGAACGCCCGGTTACGGATCAACTCGGCATATAGCCCGCCGTCGTAGGAATAGTTGATCTCCTCGGTCATCAGGCCGTGCAGCGTCGGGCTGACCGGCCTGGTCGGCGCCAGGAAATCGATCTCCAAGACCGCGTTGGCCGGCGGAGCCGGCGAATCGGCTACCGCCGCTGGGTCCATCCAGTACGAAGCGAGAAGAACCGGTACGGCAAATAGCCAGGTGAGCTTTCTGAGCGGCAACCGCAAGGACATGGCAATCAATCTCCTGATGGCAAAGGTGCGGCTCGAGTGTTGGATTCCATATTACCGTCGACTCGCATCGGCAACAACACCGCCGGAAAACCGCTGCGTTGGAATGACCCGCCGTTGGCGGCGAGCTTGACAATGTCGGTTCGATCGTTGAGCACGATTTGAAGCCGGACGCTTTCCTTGAGCGGTGCCAGCAACCTTGCCTGAAGTCGCGGCTCGCCCGGTTTTCGGGGATGCAATACCGTCACAAAGTGCTCGTCGGGCCGGGCCGGAATGGAGAAATATTTGAGTTTTGTGAAAGGATACGGGTCTTCCTTGCCCACCTTCGGATTATCGTACAGCCAGCTACCGAACGGGCCGGCCTTTTCGTTCGGAGCCAACCGACGCACGGGGGACAGGACGTGCACGTCCAGCTCGGCGTTGTATGCGGTGCGGCACGTGACGCAGTTCTGCTCCCATTGAAAGCGCTCGGCGGTGGTGTGCAGGAACCACTCCGAGGGCATAGCTGAGGAGATTTCATCCCACACGACGAGATAATCGGGCTGCTTCACCAGCACCAGATGACGCCGCCAGCGGAAGGCCTCCGCCTTTTTCACGAAGCGGCTCGCCGGGCGCGAGCAATCGGCCACCAGGTAATCGACCTGGGGGCCGGTGAAAAAGGCGTTGACGGTTCCGGTCCCTTCGCGGCGATCTCGCGACTTGCCGCCGAAGACGACGACGTTGTTGGATTGCTGCGAGCGGTTCCACTCGATTTCCGGCTCACGATACGGCCCCGACTGCGACCCCAGAGCCAACGGAATCCCCTGGCTGAACAAATCCAACGACCCGAGGTCGGACCGCTGGTGCGTGATTCCCCGCTGACCGCCACGCAAGTAGACTACGGTCTCGTCCGGCGTGTTGAATCCGGAGCGGAGCAGCGCATAGCCCATCTTGCGGCAAAAGGCGCTGGAGAGGGTCTGCGGTTCGTCGGGCAGCGCCGGGTCGGCCAGCATGGGGAAAATCAGATCGAAATGCCAGCCGTGCTGAAAGGGGCTTCCGGCCCGACGCCACATCCACATCAGCCGCTTCGAAAAGGCCGGGTCGGTGTGAATATATTGCGGGGCGAACATCGCGCAGGCCTGGAAATGCGGCCCGTAATTCGAATCGCCCCAGACCGGCAGCGTCGGCTCGCCGGCCGGACTCCGCTTCGTCGTTTGCGGAAAGCGAACCAGCGCGGAGGAGAATCGCACGTACCAGTCGAGGAGTTGACGGGTGGCCGGGTCCTGGTAGAAATCGACCCCCGTGCGGCGCTTGAGGGCCTGGAAAAGTCCGCTGTACAACAGGATTTGCCAGTTGTGGTAGCGCGGCACTTCGTTCCAGGCCCCGTCCCTGTTTCCGTGATCGAGCTGGTAGCGGATCTGCTGGACGGCATACTGGACCCAGGGTCTGGCCAGCGGATGATCGGGGAAGTTCAACCCGACCAGCGCGGGCCCCAGGAACTGATCGGTCCAGCGATTGCACGTCGAGTAGCCGGTGGGAAACTCCATGCCGTTTTGGCTGGGGGTTCTCGGGGAGCGGAACTTTGCCGGGTCGTCGCCGAGAATAAACGTTGCCGCACGGATCGCGGCCTGCTTGAAGTTCTGTTCCTCTTCGGCGCCGATATAGCCGAAGGAGGCGATCACATCATAAGAGTACAGCAGTTCGTTGAACCGCCGGTCGCTCGACAAGCCCTTGCCGCCGCCAGGGACGAGGACCTTCCGAACCCTGCGCATGAACTCTGCTGTCGCGCGGCGCCGGCATTCGGCGTCGCCGTAAAGCAGCGCGAACAGCGCGTAGTCCATGTGCCGCAAGTCGGTCTTCGGGCACTCGGGCAGCGTCTCCAGGCGACGTTTCAACTCGGCAATGTCTTGCGGGTCGATCAGCAAGCAGGGGCGGCGGACCACCGGCTTGATCTGCAAGTCGTCAACGGCCGTGGGCTCCCCAGCCACCGTTGCACCGGCCGGCAGCGCCGACGCAACCAGAAGAGCCGTCGCGCAGACCGCGCTCGAACGAATCTTCATATCCCGCCCTCACTTTGCCCCGTGTCCGCCCAGCCCATCCCGCCCTCGCCATGTCGCAGTCACGGCGACGCGATACGGCCCGCGTTCGTTCACTTCACCTTTTTCAACCTGATTTGCGCCAGGTTGACGGCCTTCCATCGGGCCGCTTCGTGCGGACGGACCTTGACGGGGCAGCGGAGGAAGCAACCTCGGCGCGGGCAATGCCGCGCCCAAAGCGGTGGCCGCGGCGACAATCATGAGGAACGGTCGCATGGGAAGGTCCGCGGGTTGGGAGAAAATGTCTGTGAAGTGGCCGCCTGCCGATGTTTTCCTTCCGGCAAGTGTGAATTGTCCATTGTGAGCAGCCGGAAACCCTGTCCGCAATAGCCGATTCTTGCCCGTTCATGCCGATTCTTGACTTCCGGCCGACAGCAATCGCCGCGGCCCAACTTCTACGGCTTCGGCGAGGGAGACCCCAGTACGTTGACCTCGCGATAGACGTTGAAACCCAGCGGCCCATTGCGGAACTCGAAGCGGATCGCCGCCACTCGCTGGGCCTTCACGGGCACCCGCAGCATGGAAGCTCCCCCGGCGCACGGTTTGCTGCCGGTGGCCAACGGTACGAATCGCTGCGGCTGGGCAGCATAGGCTGCCAGCACGGCGTACTCCTGGCTGGCCCGGCCGTCGTGGTGGCCGGCAAAGGTGCGGACTTCGGCAAGGTCGCAGGGCTGTGTGAAGCGAAAGACGAGCCAATCGCCTTGGCCGTAGCCGCGAAACGTCCGGCCGTCGTCCCGTGTCTCGGTTCCCCCCAATCCATTGCGCGTTGTGCCGTTGACCAGCGCCGTCGCGTCATGGCCACCGCCCGTATGGGAGCAATGATCGCTCATGCTTGCCAGGAAGCGGTGCAACAAGTCGTCGTTGACGACCTCGGACTCGAAGTCCTTGTGGGCGGCGGCATGCGCGGCCTCCGCTCTCTGTACGGCCGGATCCTCGGCCGGTTGCACCACGGCGGGCTTCAGCTTGCCGGCGACTTCGAAATGGTGTGCGCCCGGCCCCACATGGACCACGGGCGCAATCTGCCGCCTACCCTGCGTGACTGTAGCGCCGTCGAACCGCGACGTGGGAACCGTCACGTCGGCCTCGGCCGCGTCGGGAATGGTCACATCCAAGGAGAGCTTCCCTTCGCCCAACGCCCAGGAGACCTTCACGTCGCCCTGCGGCGTCGGCACGCTTCCCCGGGCCCAGGCCAGGTCACAAGTCTGCGGCCGGACGGCTATCGTCTTGAAACCCGGCGCTGCCGCCGTGATGCCCAGTATCCGGCCCGACATCTGCACCAGCGGCGTGGAACACCACCCGTGGCTCAGATCGCCGCCGCGCCACATTTCACGGAACGACTGCGTTTCCGGCACGATCTGCCAGCGGCGCATCTGCGGCGCGCCGTATTCCTCGAACAAACCGGCATGGTCGATGGCCTGAAACACCCAGTGCATGAACCAAGGCTGCGTATTGAGCGGCCGCTGGGCGAGCACCTTGCGCACGATGCCGGCATGGTTTTCCCGCGGGGCCAGATCATACAGCACCGCCAGCAGATTCACATGTGGGCTGAAGGTCTCGACGGCCGTGTCCGCCGGCAGCCAGCGGCCGGGCGGGGCCGACGTTTGAAAGGGTTTGCCGTCGCGGTAGAGCCCTTTTTCCGGAATCCACAATTCGCGGTTGAAGGCCGTGGCAATCTCGCGGCGTAGTCGGGAGTATTTCTCTACTCGGGTCGTGTCGCCTAGCAGAGCAGCGACGTGCGACGCCATTTCCATGCCGTGATAATAAAAGGCCGTGAGATAACCCTGGCCGATGACCGCCGGCGGGTGGTGGCAGCCGAACCCGCCGATCGTGACCCAATCCATGAACATGTAATTGGGCGATTCGGAGATGATGCCATTCTTGCCGCGCCAGCCCGCATACGTGTCGAGCAATTCATGCACATAGGGGGCCATCTCTTCGACCAGCGAGCGGTCGCCCGTGTAGTCGTAATAGTCCATCAGCATCTGTAGCCAGCCGATGGAGTAACTGATGTGGAAGTTGACGTACTTTTCGTCCTTGAGCAGCCAGGCGAACTTGCGGATATCTTGCCGGGCCAGCCACGGTTGGGCGAAGGCGTAATGGTTGACCATCGACTCGATCAGGTAATCGCCCGGATCGCTGATCGGCTCTTGGTGGTTCGGCGAATCGAGGTGATGGGTTTGCAGGCAGATCTGCACCGCCCAGCGCGACGCCTTCCAGATGCGGTTCAGCGTCTCGTCGCTGCACCGAAACGAGCCGCGATATTCGACCGGCTGGGAGGTGAAAATCGCGCCGCAATCCACGATCTCCAGCGGCTCCCTGGCATTCTTCACCTCGACGGTATAGGCCGGCGCGATTTCGTCCATCAGCGGGAATTCCAAGGTCTGCGGGCCGCCGCCGAGCGTGAACGTGGCCTGGCGGTGCGCCTTGATCGTCACCCGGGCTCCCTTGTCGCCCTGAACCTTCACCACGGGGAACCCGCTCAGGACGCGGTCGAAAACCACGCGAAAGCAGGCGTCGCCAACCAGGTGTTTGTTATCCAGCCCTTCGATCCGTGCCACGGGATAGCGGGCTTCCATCAGCGGCGGAATTTCGCTGGCCACCAGCGGCGACCAGATGTCGTCGACTTGCCGGGCCGCCCGCCAGGCGGAGTCGTTGAACTCGGCCGCCTGCCAGCCATAAACGTCGCCGGCCGCGGCGGCCCGCCACGTGGTATCGGATTTCACCGTGAGGTCGTCGATGCGGGCCTCGAACAGCCACCCTTGCCGCCCCCGCGACACTCCCCCGCCGCGGATCACCTCAGCCGCGATTTGGTTGCGGCCTTCATGGAAGAACGGCGTCAGATCGCGGCAGTCGTAGAACCAACGCTCGGTCGAACCGCCGGCAAAATCGCGGCCGATGTCGGCCGGACCCCGCGACACAAGCCGGCCATTGATCCACAGCCGATATTTCGTATCGGCGGTGATCCATGCGGCGGCCTGGCCCGGTATTTTCGGCAAGGCCACCTCTTTACGAAACCAGCCGCGGTCGATGTGCTCGCCGACCACCCAGATCCATTGGGCCTGCCAAGGGGTTGGCTTCCAGCAGCGGTTGGCAAAGTGGTAGCCGACCGCTTGCACACCCTCGGTACCGACCAGAACTTTCATCCCCGGATTCTCGATCGGCCCGCCCGGCTCGACGGCGGGCGCGGCACCGCCACCCAGGACGAGTCCAGCAAAAAAAGTCAAACAAAGCGGATTGCGGCGGATTGTCATGGTGCGTGGTTTTTTCGAATGATGCATGAGTCCCTAATAGCTGGTATCATTACCGGGGGAGGTCAAGAAAAGCAACAGGGAACTCAAGGCATACCTCCCAAAGGTGGCCCTCTCATGTCTACTCGACAACAAATTGTGACACTGATCGTGCTGGCGATTCCGGCCTGGGCTGTGGGCCTCGATTTGGCGTCGCTGCGCAACCCGGTGTGGGTTTCCAAGGACAACCTGCGCGATCCGTCGGTGCTCAAGACGGACGACGGCTACCACCTGTTCTACTCGCGATTCTCCGCCGTGTTGGACGGTTGGACCCACCCGAGGAACTGGCACGTGGCCGAGGTCGTGACGAAGGACTTTCTGACCTTCACGGGCGACCGCGATGTTTCGCCCGAGGGGTGCGCATCGCCGGGCGACGTGGTACGCTGGCATGGCCGTTGGATCTTGCCCTACCAGACCTATCCTTCCAAACCCACGCAACTGGTCTTCTCGGAATCGACCAATCTGGCCGACTGGAGCCCACCGAGGCCATTGCTTCCCGAAGCGCTGGAGCTACCGTGGAACAGGTTGCACCGGGCGATTGATCCGAGCCTGGTGATTGAAGGACAAACGCTGCACTGCTTCTTCGTCGGCTCGGCCAGTCACGCGGACGCTGGCGGCAGGATTTTGCGTGCCAACTTGATGGGCCATGCCGTAACCGGTGACCCAAACCTTCGGAAATGGAAGATCCTCACAGCCGAAAAGCCGTTGATCGGATATTCCGACGCTGCGCCCGACGGCGTGGAAAACACGATGATCTTCAAGACCGGCAATCATTGGACCATGATCTACAGCGAGGGCCTGGAGGCGCAGCACCTAGCGTTGGCCACGTCGCCCGACCTGGTGCAATGGGAATTGTGCGGGTCGATAAGAATTCTCCGTCAACCGTGGATGTCGCGGAAGTTCGGCGCCCCGTTCGTTTGGTTCGACGGCGACCGATGGTTGATGATCCTCATGGGCACCGACGCCAAGGACCACACTACGCTGGGCCTCTTGTCTTCATCCGACGGCGCCCACTGGGGACTGCTGCCCGCGCGATAGGGGTGCTTTGACGCCGTGTTATCTCCGCCACGCCTGTGCGAGTATTGAAAGGTCGAAGGGGAGATGAAGTAAAATGTGAGAATGAACATGAAACACACCCTCATGCTTCTCACCGCTCTGCTGCTGACACCGCTAGCCGCGTTACATGCCGATGTTCCTGCCGGGAACGCGACATTCCGCGGCACGGCTGGGTCATCCGATATCGTCATCACCATGACCAACCGGCTGGCCGCTGCGGACGCCCCATCTCCAACTGAGAACGAATCACTTGTCGGAAACGTCAAATGAGACTGAATGTATTACTAACATTGACCACCGTTGCATCGGTTGTGGTAGTTCCGCTCGCTACGGCGGCAACGAAGGATGAATACCGCGCGGCCTCGGTGAATGGTTTGCGCGATACGATATCCTTCGGCCGGGCAAAGGGCGCAGTGAAGAATGTGCTGGCCGGCTCAAAAGACGGCAAGATTGCCATCCTCGGGCGCGGGGAGATTATGCTGATCTCGCAACTGCTCCTCGCAGGCCGGCAGGCGCGCGATGCGGAACTCCTCGGCCTCGCGCGCGACCTGGTTCTCGCCTGTAACAAGGTGGCAATTGACGGTTACGATACGCCGAAGTTGAACAGCCTGGAACAAATTGGATTTTCCCTGCGCGAATTGGCGTTGGCGGTGCCACAGTTGAAGGAATCGAAGCTCTTGACGCCGCGCGATACCCAACGCGCCGACGAAACACTGAAGCGGGCCGCCGATTTCCTGCCCAAGTATATGCCTGAACCGGGCGACGGCAATATCGCGCAGCGCTACGCCCTCGGTGTGGCCACGGTTTGCGCCATGTTTCCCGACGATCCCCGGGTGCCGCGATGGAAGGCCTGGGCCGAGAAGCCGTTCTTGCATCTGCTGCATTACCCCGATCAAAAAGGACTGCCGGGGTCCAGGCGTCGCCTCCTGGAAAGGCAGGGCAACCACTGGAAATTCGTCGAGGACACAACGCCGATCGAGAACATTCAGACCGTCGACATCTCCGAGGATTCCAGCGCTTATCAGGCTTCAACCATCGTGTCGTGGATGGGCATCGCACGTTTGATCGGACGCGAAGCCGAGATCAAGACGCCGGCCGTCGCCGCCTTCATCGATCGAATGTATCAGCAACAGATGCCCATCGGCATCCTGCCGGCGTACGGTGACGCCGAGTGGAATGGTTCGCCGGCCTTGTGGATCGGCATCTTCGAGTGGGCCGGGACCACATTCCGCCAGCCGAAGTATCGCGCCGCCGCAGACGCCGTCTTCCGCTACAATATGGAGCGCGGCTTGGTGATCGGCGACTTAAGCGAGGCTGTCGAATATGCCGATGAAACGCTCAAGCCCGAGCCTGCCCCGCGTAGATCGGTCCTTCTCCAGCGTGTGAGCGGACGCGGCCAACGCATACCGGACAAGGTGGTTTTGCGCGGCAGCGATGCCAACGGCAGTACCGCCCAGCCCTACGTGATGATGCAGGCCACGGAGAGTCTTGGGCACTCGCATCCCCATGCAGGCTCCATCAGCGCCTATTGCGCGGGCGGCTCCGTGTTGCTGCATACCCTCGGCTATGATGCCACCGCCACTTCGCTGCACCAGAGTTTCATTGTTCGCCCTCCCGACGAGCCATTTCTCAGCTTCTTCGGCGATCCCCAGGGCACGCTGCTGGGAAAAATCATGCCCGACGGCCAACGCCTTACGTCCAAGATCGTCTCCGACGACCGGGAAGTGCGTAGCGCGGAGGTGCGCGAAAGCCAGGACACCGCCTACGGCAAGGTCGTATGCGAATATCTTACTGCCTGGCATTCCAACCGGGAATTCAACGGCCATGCCTTCCTGCACACCCGGGAGCTGGCACTCGACAAAGTGAGCGGTTTGCTCTGTGTGCTCGACACCATTGAAAGCAAGGATGATGTTGCGGCCGCATTCGGGCCCGTCTGGCATGTCCAGCATGTGCTGACGCAGAATGCCCAAGGCTTTCTCTGCCAAACGGACTACCAAGCCAAGACGAACGGCAAGATCGACGGCAGCAAACCCCGTCCGGTCTGGATCGCCATGGCCGGCCCCGCCGGCACGAAACTCAATGCGGTGTTCTGGCGGTTCACCGCGCGCCACGGCCACAGCGAGATTCCACAGGAGAATCACCTCAGCGCCGAGTGGCGAGGGAAAATGACCACCGGCCGGGAGGTCTCGTTTCTGACCGTGCTCGTGCCACTTACCGACGGAACGACTGCGCCTCCAAGCGGCTTGAAGCTGAGCGTCCAAGGCTGCCATGCCTCGGTGAGACGCGGCACGTTCAGCTATACGTTCCCGAATGAGAAATGAAACCAAAGCCGCGTCATTGCCAAATGCCTAAACAACATCGTCCTCTGACGTAGAGCTTGTTGCCGTAACCTCCGGACCGCAGTCGGTTCCTGAACGTGTGAAAACCAACGTCCGCACAACCAAGGACCACGAACGTGAACAAACTCACATTGATCACCTTTACTGCCCTGCTGCTGGCTCCGCTGGCTGTGCTGCACGCGGCGGAGTCTGCCGATCCCTTTGCGCCCTATCTCGATGGCAAGGCGCCGGAGATTCTGCGCGAGGTGTCTTCAACCAATTCGCCGCCTGAAAACATTACCGTGCGCCGCTTGGTGTTTCGCTCGCGGGATGAGTCGGAAATCTTTGCCGTCATCGCCGCGCCGAAGACGCCCGGTGTGCATCCCGGTATGCTCGTGCTGCACGGCGGTGGTGGCAGTGCGGAGATCGATAAAGCCATGGCGTGGGCGGCGCGCGGTTATGTGGCCGTTGCACCGGACTTGCCGGGCATCGCCGACCCCAAGAAGCTCACGGAGACCAAGGGCCGCTGGAACTCGCTCAAGTACGGCGAAGGCCGCTGGGTGGCCACCCCCGATGCCGGCCGCAGCGTGATCTTCGATGCCGTGTTGGCCGCCATGCGGTCGCTCTATCTGCTCCGTTCGCAGCCGGACGTGGACACGTCCCGCATCGGGGTGGTCGGCTGCTCATGGGGCGGCTACATGACTACGATGGTCTGCGGACTGGCGGGCGATCAGGTGCGCGCCGGGTTTGCGGTGTGGGGCTGCGGCTTCTATGAACTGACCGCGCAGTTGAACGGCCCCAAGTCTACCCTCGGCCGGATGCCCGAAGACGAACGCGAGCGCTGGCTACAGCACCTCGATGCCGGCCGCCGCGCACGGGGAATGAAGGCCGCCTTCTTCATCGCCGGTGCCACAAACGATTTCTTCTACTGGCCGCGGGCAGTGCAGGCCACGCTCGATGCGATCCCTGGCGAGAAGAATCATCTCTACGCGCCGAATTCGAACCACAAGGCCCCCGTGCCCGGCGGCAGTGTTTTCGAAAGAAAAGCGGTTTCCCCGTTCACGCCCACGCCGTTTCAGCCGTACCCCACGCCGAGCGGCAACAAGGCCAACTGGTTGGCGATGGAAGTGCCGTTCTTCGACTACTATCTGAAGGACGTCGGTCAGCCGTTGCCGAAGGTGAGCGTAGAGAAAGGCGGCGATCCGCTTCTCGCCCGCTTCAGCATCGCCGCCCCCCGCCCGCTCACTAAGGTGGAAGTCTATTGGGCCGCAACCAATCCCGACGTGATGAAGCGTCTGTGGCTCGCCCTGCCCGCGACGAAGCCCGCCGAGAACGTCTACGAAGCGAAACTTCCGGCCGAAGCCGCGGACTGGTTCGCCCTGGCGTCCGATGACCGGCCGGCAACGGTCTCCAGCGATCTGATCGCGACGACCCCGCAACCGGCGATGGTCGCACCTCCGCAGGGAGTTTACTTTGCGACGAAGAAGTACGTCCCGAGACCATTGCCGACGCTGGCCGAGACCCGCGGCAAGCTGCCCAGCCCGATCTACGACGAAAACCCCCAGTACGTGGAAATGTATTGGAAGACCTGGGAGTTGGCCTTCCGCCATTTCTACGAACCCCAGCCGGGAAGCGGGTTCGTGAGTCAATTCATCGACGCGGCCTTCAGCAAGGACGTCTTCCTCTGGGACTCCTGCTTCATGTCGATGTTTTGCAACTACGCGCATCCCCTGGTGCCCGGAATAGGCTCACTGGACAATTTCTACGCCAAGCAGTATGCCGACGGCGAAATCGGCCGCCAGATCAACCGCACCACGGGACGGGATAAACCGGATTGGGTGAACTGGGAACACAAAGACTTGTTCTGCCGGGGCGATAGCTGGCCCGGACACCGCGAGGCCACGCAATTTTCCGTGACCTACGCGGGCCGCGAGGTCCCGCAGCCGCCGCACCTGACGCTCGACGCGCTCAACCACCCCATCTTCGCCTGGGCAGAGCTGGAATATGTGCGTATGACGGGCAACCGCTCCCGCTGGAGCCTCGTTTATCCTCCGCTGGTGCAGTATTACCGGGCGCTGCAAAAATATCTCTGCCAGGGAAATGGTCTCTACGTGACGGACTGGGCCAGCATGGACAATTCGCCCCGCAACCCGTTTTTGAAAGGCGGGGGCACGGCGGTGGACATTTCGGCCGAAATGGTCTTGTTCGGCAATCAGTTGGCCGAGATCGCCGACGGGCTGGGCAAGAACAGCGAGGCTCGCACGCTGCGCCACGAGGCGGCGGAAGTCGCCCGCGCGATTAACGACAAAATGTGGAACCCCGCGCGGAAGTTCTATTTCGACCTGACGCTCGACGGCCGCCAGGCCCCGGTCAAGACCGTGGCCGCTTACTGGACGCTGCTGGCCGGCGTGGCTTCGCCCGAGCAGGCCGACGCCCTGGCCGCCGAGCTGCGCAATCCTCAGAGCTTCGGCCGCCGGCACCGCGTGCCGACCACGCCCGCCGACCAGGACGGTTTCGAACCGGCAGGCCACTATTGGCGCGGCTCGGTCTGGTGGCCCATCAATACCATGGTCATTCGCGGGCTGGAGCGCTACGGCAAGCATGATCTGGCCCGGGAAATCGCCCTGGAAGACCTGCGGATCGTCAATGAGGTCTTTCGGAACACGGGAACGCTGTGGGAAAATTACGCCCCGGATGCGGCGGCCCCGGGAAAGCCCGCGATGAGAGATTTCGTCGGCTGGACCGGCATCGTCCCCATTCTGTACTTCCTCGAATACGGCGTCGGCCTGAAGGCAGACGCCCCCAACAACCGCTTGACCTGGATGTTGTCTTCCACAAAACGCTGCGGCTGCGAGCGGTTTCGATTCAATAGCCACAAGGCCACGCTGATTGCCCAGCCAGCGGACGATCCGTCCGGGCCTGTTCATGTGAACGTCGATTCGGACGGGCAGTTCCGGCTATGGGTGGCTCGCGCTGGGAAGTGTTGGGATTTCCTGATCCAGCCCGGGAAGAACCGTTTTGCGCTCAATTGACGCCATTATCGTATCATCGGCCGGATGGTATACGCATACCTTTCTTGGGAATCGGGCTCGACCGGAGGAACATGGGCCGAACGTCCTTCTGGGCGCCGATGTAACCAACCATTTGCGAGACCGTTTTTCGGGTGGCATAATGGGCGCTGATGTGTCGATCGGACGGCCATGGCTGGTCGGTTGTTTACAAGTGAACCGCCTTTTCCCTCAAGATCTCGCTGTTGGCGAACATGAATAGACTCGCACTGGCTGGCGTTGCTTTCCACCTCTTGATCGGCGGCATTTCGAGGGCCACGGATTCGTTGCCGGAGATACGTTTTGCGGCCGATGGAACCGTTGCCCTGTTCGACAGCGGTGACGGGTCGAACGTGGTTGACGCCGCGCGGCCGGGAAAAGGCTTTGTCATGCGCATGTTTACGGGCAATGCGGTTGAGGAAACCCGGTTGGATAACGTCCAGCGCCGCGGCGAACTGCTGCTGGTATCCGGCGAGAAAGGGTGGCCGAGGTTCACATTTGATGTCACGCGCCGGGGGCATTATCTTGCCCTCAAGCTCAAGCGGGTCGAAGGCTTTCCGGCGGCCTGCCTGGCGTCGTTGCAATTCGAGATGCGCTGCAAAAGCACGGAGGTGCATGTCCTCGGGCTGGATTACATGACCAAGGCGGAGCAGCATGGAACTTCCGTCACGGCGGAGTTCAATTACCTTTGGCATCGCACCGCGAGCGATCCGCTCGGCGGCTTCGCTCTGTATGCCGCGGGCAGCGACGCGGAGGAAGACGACGCGCTCTTGAATATCTGGTGCGGCGAGGATCTGCCGAAACCCGCGATCAATGAGCCTTGGACGAAAGCTCGTGCCCGACGCTGGATCGACGATTACTACGGCCACTTCCATGACATGACCACTATGATCCTTAGCGCCCAGAGCGAGGAGGAACTCTACCACCTGACCGCCGTGGCCGAGCAGCACGGGATCAAGATGATCTACCTGCACACGGACACCTGGCGCGGCGAGTACTGGCCGGTGGAGCATTCGCACGTGCATGTGAACGAAAGAGTTTTCCCCAAGCGCCGGGCAGATTTGCGGCGTTACAGCGAGCATCTGCTCAAGCACGGCATGCACTTGGCCCTGCACTATGTCTGTGCCGGCATTGGCCCCAAGGACCCGCAGCGGATTGCCGGCCATGTCGACCGCAACCTGGCCGCGTGGGGGCACGGCCGGTTGGTGGATCCGGTCGACGAGCACAGCCGTGAGTTTCGCTTCCGGCCGGCAGCCGGCTGCGAGTTTCCCATCCTGACCGGCAGCCAATGCAATTCGCCCGGGGTGTACGAGAGTTTCTTCCAGCCCGGGTTCCTGCGGATCGAGGATGAGATCGTGCACGTCGGAGAGTTCGCCAACCTGGACAAGCCGGTCTGGACGCTGCGGGGCTGCCAGCGAGCCTATGGGGCCACGGCCGCGGCGCCGCACGGGTCCGGTTCCGATGCCGCCGGCCTCCTGGCAGCCTATGGCCAGAACTTCGTGCCGGACAACGATTCATTCCTGTTGCAGGAAATGGCCCGCGAATATGCCCAGTTTGCCAACGATATCCATCTCAGCCAACTCGAGTACGACGGCTACGAGATCCACCGCCAGTATCCCTGGGGTCCGCGCAAATTCAGCGACCTGGTGGCCCGGTACCTGGATCACGCCGTGGTCAGCAACACCTCAAGCGGCCGGCCGGTCGACGCGAATATCGAGATGCGATTCAGCAAGATCCGGCAAATCAACCAATTCGGCTACCACACCGTCAACCTATCGTTCCAACTCGACGATCACCGCCCCGCCAGTTCGATCCTGGATGCCTGGTTCGAGTTGTCGTCACTCATTGCCAAAGGGGTTCGCCGTTTCCAGATCCTGAAACCGGAGCCCATGTTCGGCGTTTCCAACGAGATCCTGGCAACTCATGGCCTGGTCGAGGAGATGTTCGCCGCCTTCCATCTCTGGCGCGAAGCGCTCCCCTTGATGAACGACGCTCAAATCCAGGCGATGCGGCGAACCCTCACGCCCTTCGGCAACCACATGCGGGGAAAGGACCTCTTCGAGGTCCGGAAAGTTGCCAATCACTATGAGGTGATACCGACTCGCGTCATGGTGCGGAAGCAGGGAGACGTCGACTGGCTGGTCGGCCAGGAGTTTGGCCCGGTCGGGCCGCGCCAGCTATGTCGGCCCGGCGAGTCGTTGGAGTTGGAGAACCCGTTCGACGCGCAACCAGCGACCTTTGTCATTCGTGTGCTGGCTGAACATGGCGAGAATACCGCCGGAAACGTCGTGGCGACGCCCGGGAAGTCGGGTAATGCTATTCTCGACACCTATCGTACTGGCGCCGATGGCGCAGGCAAGGCGGTGGACGCTGCTGCGGGGCCGGCGACGGCAGACACCGTGAATGCGATCCAGCCAAGAGCGAGCGACATTCGCAACCAGAGATTTGCGCACTTCATTCAGGACGGGGATACGCTGGTGATGACGGCGGAGAACCAGCGAGCGGAGCCGGCCCTGATCGAGGAAGACCTTCCTTCCTGGAGCAGGCATTTCTCCATGACTACGGGGCGAGGGATTGCCATGGATATCGAAGGCGACAGCAGCGGCGCCGTGGTCTTGCTGCAACTCCACGGCCGGGGCACGCGCGATTATGTCGTGAAGATTGATTTCACGGGCAGGCAAACCGTGTCCATCCCGCATGGCGAGGCGTCCTGGGCGGACGGAAACTGGGGTTGGCGTTTTGGTGCGAAGAACTTCGATTACCGCCAGGTGCACCAGGTCAGTCTCGGGTTCGGATTCATTCCGCCCAGGACAAATCCTCGGGTGCGCATCGCCAGACTGCGGGTCTTGGCGGATGTCCCGTCTCGTCTTGTCAATCCCATGATGACGACTGGCAGCGGCAAGCTGATCGTTCATGGCGAGATCGAGACCGGCTGCTACTTGCGATATGACGGAGGCGACGTCGCTACGGTGCACGATCGAAACTGGAAGAAGCTGAAGAGCCTGAAGGTCAGCCGAGAACATTACAACATGCCATCCGGGTTGGCCACCGTCCGCGTCGATGTTTCCGAGGGGATGCCGCGGCCATGGTTGGAACTACAGACCGTTGTCACCGGCAAGCCGATGGTGGTCGGAGACGGGAGATAGAAATGGCCGCATCCAGAAGCGCATCGCCACGGCTTGGGCTCGATCGAGGCCCTGAAATGCGCAAGATTTCTCTACTGTGCGGGCTATTGGCACTGATCATTGAAGCGCAGATGGCGGGAGCGGGGGAGTTGCTCAAACCGCCGGCAATCTGGAAGAACTACGACCCGAACAGGGGCGATTTCAAGGAGGAGATCGTCACGGAAGGGACCAAGGAGGGGATCTATTCCCGCGACTGCTACATCAGCGCCTACACACTAGGGCGGGAAATCCGTGTGTTCTGCAAATACGCCGTAAAGGCCGGGGCGAAGAAAGCTCCTGGGCTGCTCAATGTTCACGGGTGGATGGCGACCGCCAATATCAAATCCGATTATGTCAACGACGGCTGGGCCGTGATGTCCTTCGACTATTGCGGAAAAGTCAGGAACCGCAAAGACTATACGAAGTACCCGGAGTGCTTCCGGTACGGCAATATGGACAAGGACGCCGGCCCAGCAGTTCACGACACCAGGCCCGATGGCACGCCGATCACCGATCCGACGCAGAGCGCGGAATATCTCTGGTATGCGATCCAGAGTCGGGTCTTGAGTTACCTGGAACAACAGAAAGAAGTTGATAAGACCCGGATCGGCGCCATCGGCTATTCGTATGGCGGGACCCTGATGTGGGCGCTGGGGACCGACCCGCGGGTGAAAGCCGTCGTCGCCTATTTTGGAATCGGCTGGAACGAGTATTATCGGAACAAGGGCGTGTGGATGTACAACGTCCCGGATGTTGAACCGCCGAAAACCCGCGGCGAGGAGATCTTTCTGGCCGGTCTGGCGTCTCAGGCGTACGTGCCGTACATCACCGCCGCCACCTTGTGGCTGAATGGTTCCAGCGACCATCACGGCGGTTTCGAGCGCGGCGTAGAGAGCTTCAAGATGTTCAAACCCAGCGTGCCCTGGTCGTTCGCGGTACAGGCACGCGGTCATCACAATGTCGACAAGGTCGACCAGGACGCCAAGATGTGGCTGGAGAAATATGTCCTGGGCAAGTAGGTGTTCTGGCCGGAGCATCCGAAGTCAACCATCCGGCTGGATAGCGAAGGGGTGCCCGAGCTGGTGATCACTCCCGCCCAGGTTGGCAGGGTCGCCAAGGTGGAGATGTGGTATTCGCTCAAGAATCCCGTTCCGCATCAGCGATCCTGGCGGGATGCCAGGTGCGTGCGCGTGGGCGACTTGTGGGTCGGAAAAATGCCGGTGCTGAATGTGGACGACTATGTGTTTGGCTACGGCAACATCACGTATGATACCACCGTTGTCCGCTCCACCGACTTCAACGCCGCCATCCCCTCGAAGCTGGGTAAAGCCCAGGCCACTGATTCACTTGCCGCTACCGGAAGCGATGCCTTGTCCGCATGGACGGATACAGTGGAGGCTGAAGGCCCGGGCGGGATCAAGGCCATCCGGCCCATCGATAACAACAAGGGCACCTTCTCCGAGCAGTTCATGGATCCGAAATGGACCGCGTTCCGGAACAGTTCCTTGGGTATCAAGTTCTACTGCACCGAGCCTCAGATCGCGATCATCAGCGCGGATGACACTTTTCAGGGAGTCATCGAGATCACCGCGTCCGACAACTGGCAGGAAATGGTCGTCCCCGCTTCCAAACTGATCGGCAAGGAGAATCGCCCGATGAAGGACTGGTTTGGCGTCCGCAAGATCCAGTTCAATCCCAAGAAAGGTTCCGATATTTTCAAGGTGATCTTCGGCAGGTTCACGTGGGTTGGGGATTCTAACCATGCAGAACCTGGGCCGGCAAATTCCGTAAAGCCGAAATGACGAAGGAGATCTGAGCAACGAAACGGTCTTCGCATCACCGCCTTACCGCCGGCGCCGCCGGGCATGCTGCTCGCTGTCGACGAACCGTTCCAGCGACGGTTCGACGTCCCATGTATTCAAAGGTATTGTGGCACGCCCGGAAAAACCACCCTTTTGGCCTTCCTCGCCATTATAATGCCTGTTATTGCCCACTCTATCGGTGACTGAATTGCTCCGACCAAGGAGACGCACAACCATGCCGTATCTATCGCGGCGCAGGTTTCTCAACGTATCACTTGCTACAGTGGCGGCAGCCGGTATGCGGCGGCACGCTCGGGCCGCTGAATCCCCGGCCACCATGGCAACCAAGCCGCCTAATTCGATCGGCAACCCGCGCATTCCGAAGATCGCGGGATGTTTCATCAACATCTACAAGCCGCAGGCGGACGTGTACACCTTGCCAACCGTCACGACAAAACCGATCGATGGCAGCATCACCTACACGCAGGGAACAACTTATCAGGACTGGCGCACCAACGATCATACCTTCATCAAGGATAGCAACAATCGCTGGCACTGCTTCGGCATTACCAAGCCCTGGATGAGCGGTGATAATGGCCACTCCGGCGAAGGGTTGTGTTTCCATGCCGTTGCGCCCAGAGGCACGTTTGCACAAGCGGCGACTTTCCAATCGTGGCACGACATGCCCAAGATCAAGGTGGCCGACTGCGGGTGGGCACCCACCTCGGTGAGGATCGGACAGGAGTATTCGCTCATCGGCTCGCGCCTTGGCCGGGCGACCTCGACGGATCTCACGACGTGGACCGACAAAGGGCGGCTAAGCGCCAAAGGCGGCAACCGTGACCCTGACATCATGGTCTGGAACGACACCTATTACCTGGTTCGCTGCGACAACAACGGAATCAACCTTGTTACGTCCAAGGATTTCATCAACTGGTCCGATCCCAGGGTCATCTACAAGCCGGAACAGAAGAGTTACCAAACCGAATCGCCCGTTCTCGTCGCTTACGAGGGTTTGTTTTACTTGTTCTGGACGTTGTGGAACACAGCGGATCCGACCACGGGTGGATATTGCCCGCGTTCTTACGTCCATTGCTCCGAATCGGCCGATGATTTTCAGAAGAAACCTGTTTTAGCGGAGTTCACAGTCCATGCGCCGGAAATCATCCAGGGTGAGAACGGCCAATGGTTCATGTCCACCACCGACCATCCCCACCGAGGAATCAGCGTTGCGCCATTGATCTGGGAGTAGGAGTCGAAGAGGTTAGGAAACCAATCCAATGAAGCAGATTTCAGTCCTTGCAGTCAGCGCCCTGCTGTTGACGTCGCTGGCCATGCGATGTGCCGCGGCATTTTGTTTCGATGCTCCGCCGGGACCGGCGTTTTCCGACCAGGAGAAGCAGGGACAACGCGAAGCGGGCGGGCGCGTGGTACCGATGGTTCTCGAAGCCTTCCGCGCCGGCGCCGACACCGTCCGCATCCTGCCCGGCGATTATCGCTTTGGCAAGGAACGCTGGGGCCCGGACGGCGTGATCTACGCCCTCGAGTTCGCCGGCCTCCAACGCGACGACTCGCATCCGTTCACCATTGACGCCACCGGCGCGACGTTCTGGTTCGATTTGCCGGATGATCAGGCGCCAACCTGCCACTTCTGCGTCGGTTTCAAAGAGTGCCGCAACATCATCTTCAAGGGCGCGACCATCGATCGCGTCACCCGCGGCCACGTTGAGGGCCGCATCACGCAGTTCGACTTCGCCAACAACCGCATCGAACTCCAGCTCTCCCCCGGCATCACCGTCCCGACAACATTCAACGACAAACTCGAACAGCGCGTCATCCCCTTCAAATCCAACGGCACGTTTTGCGCGCCGCTCTACGCGCTGCAACAAGGCGGCGTCCACCTCAAATATAGACACATCTCGCCTGCCTCTGCCGATGGACGCTGTTGGGTCGCGATGGTCGACTCGAAGTTGCTCGACACGATCCGCGCGCAGGGCCTCCTGTACATCGACGACGGTCTCTCCTGCATCTACACCGTCACCTCCTCCCTCGAACTCGTCCGCTGCGGAAGGCTGACGATGGACGGTGTTCGCGTCTATGCGGCGAAAGCCTGGGGCGCGGAATGGGGCGGCAATGGCGCGCACGTTTGGAAAGACTGTTACTTCGGCCCGCGTCCCGGCACGAGTCAGTGGCAGGGCGGCGAAGGGTTTATGTTCAACGCCACCCGCCACGGCACCACGCTGGACAACGTCACCATCTGCCACACCACCGATGACACCGCCAACTTCCACGGCTATTGGTCACCCGTTGCGTCCGTCGCGGGAGACCGGGTGACGTTCGACAAGAACGATGAAACGCGGCGGGCGTTACCGCGAGACCTCGAAGTCGGCGATGCTGTGATCTTCCTCGCCCGTAACACTGGCGACGAGTTGGGCCGCGCGAAGATCACCGCGATTGACGGCGACACAGTGACGCTGGATAAACCCGCCACCACTTTCACCAACGCGCTGGCCGAGTGGCCCGACCATGAGTGTGCCGGTTGGACCATCCAAAACTGCAATTGGTCCGACAACTACCAGCGTCTCCTCATCCAATCCGGCCCCGGCACGATCCGTAACTGCCGGTTCACGCGTTTCGGCAGCTCCATCCAACTCAACAGCGTTTTGCCCTACGTCGAAGGTGGCTTGCCGCACGACATCCACATTGAGAATAACGTCTTCAGCGAGATCAATCCGCAATCGGGCGGCGCCGCGATCACCGTATATGCCCACGCCCACGAGCGTGGCAAGGCGCCGACGCTCCGCCACGTCAGCATCACCGGTAATACCTTCGATCGCCCCGTCGAGTTGGCCGTTGCGCTACCTGGTGTGGAAGGCGTTGTGGTCGCACGCAACTGGTTCGAGCCACCGCATTCAGGCGGCAACGGACAACGAGAGTAGAAGCATCGGCATGAAACATATTTCACTCCTTACGCTCACCGCCGTCCTGTTGCTGGCGCCGCTGGCCGCGCTGCATGCTGCCGACGCGCCGTCGTTGTTGAGTCCCGTCAACGAGATGGAGTTGACGGACGTGGCAACCTGTTTTCAATGGTTGCCGATGGGACTGCATGGCTTCCGCGCTGTGCTCTGGCATCAGGGAGAAAGCGACGCGAACCAGAAAGACGCAACGCGCACGCTGTGGGGCCAGCTTTATCGCGAGTATCTGGCGAAGCTCATCCGGGAGTCGCGCCGCGAGATTGGCTGGGACGCGCCTTGGTTCGTGGCGCAGGTGAGTTATCACGTGCCCGGCGATGAAACCTCGTCTGAAATCCGCGCCGCGCAGGCATCGCTCTGGAAAGACGGCATCGCCCAGGAAGGCCCGACAGCGATGCGCTGAAAGGCGACCTCCGCGAGCGCGGAGGCAAAGGCGTCCACTTCAGTGGCAAGGGTCTCCGCGTACACGCCGCAAAGTGGGCGCAGAAAATCACGCCGTGGCTCGACCGACAACTCACCGTTGACACCGCAACCAAATCAGAAAAGGACTAACCGATGAAACGCATTCTGATCGTCACCGCAATGCTGATCGGGCCAGCGGCTACGCTATGTGCCGCCGATACGCTGAAGCGGGATACGCCTCCCGTGACCTCGCAAGCCATGGAGAAAATCGACGTTCCCATCGCCACCGGCCCATGCCAGCCGAACTGGAAATCGCTGGGCGATCGGTTCAAGTGCCCGACCTGGTGGCGCAAGGCGAAAATCGGCATGTGGCTGCACTGGGGGCCACAGTCTGTCGGCGAGGACGGCGATTGGTACGCGAAGTGGATTTACGTGCCCAAAGGCCGGTTCTGGAATAACTACGGCCGCGTCTATGGCAATCACCTCGCGCGGTTCGGACATCCGAGTGAGCAGGGTTACAAGGATGCCCTACGGATGTGGAAGGCCGAGAAATGGAATCCCGAGAAGCTGATGGCCCTCTACAAGCGGGCCGGGGCGCGGTACGTCATCGGGCAGGGAATGCACCACGACAATTTCGATCTCTGGGACTCGAAATACCAGCCCTGGAATGCGGTGAAGCTCGGCCCTCAGCGCGACATCCTCGGTAGATGGAAGAAGGCAGCCGACAAGGAAGGCATCCGTTTCGGCATCGCCTTTCATGGCGATTATTCGTTGTGGTGGTTCCAGCCGGCGTTCCTGTGCGACCTCGAAGGCCCGCGCAAGGGCGTGCCGTACGACGCCGCGCAGAACTACGACGGCAAGGACACCTGGTGGAAGAAGATGGGCCTCGACCTGAAAGATCTCTACGGCATCGACCTCAAGGACGACGTCGAGTACCCACGACACTTCACCGGTGATCCGGTCGAATTCCGCATGCACGACGCGCTCTCGCACGGCATCCCCAACGGCGATCTGAAGAAACATCGCGATTTCGCCGTATGGTTCGCCACCAAGTGGACGCATCGGGTAATCGACGCCATCGATCAGTTCTCGCCAGACTTCATCTACTTCGACGGCGGCGGCAGCTATCCGTTCTGCGGCTATCGCACCGGCCGCGGCCTGCGAGCCGACGCTACGCCGCGGGTCATCGCGCATCTCTACAACACCAGTATTCAGAAGCACGGCAACCTGGAGGCGATGGCGTTTACCAAGGGCAGCGACGACGCCCGCGCGGTGGCGGTCAACTTCGAGTCGCGTTTCCCCGACGGCATCAAGCGCGATCAGCCGTGGCAAACCGAGGTCGGCCTGGGCGAATGGTTCTATTACAAGGGCACGTTCTACGAAACCGGCATGGTGATTCACCAGATGCTGGAAGCGGTCTCGCGCGACGGCAACTACGCGATCAACATCCCACTGACACCCGCGGGTGAACTCGATCCCGGCGGCCTGAAAACCCTACAAGAGATGGGCGACTGGATGGACGTGAACAGCGAAGGCATCCACGATTCCAGTGCGTGGGATGTCTGGGGCGAAGGCGCCGTCGTCATGAAGTACGGCAATCTCGGACCGGATCAGGCCAAGACGCCCTACACCGGCCAAGACATCCGTTTCACCACCAAAGATGGCGCCGTCTACGCCTATCTCATGGCCTGGCCCACCGATGGCAGGGCGACGATCCATTCGCTTGCAAGCCCGGCGGGCAAAGTGAACGGTGTCACGCTGTTGGGTTGCAAGGAAAAGCTCGATTGGCGGCAGACCAACGAAGGCTTGACGGTCCGGCTGCCCACGGTAAAGCGGTGTCAGTTCGCCTACGGCCTCAAGATCACTGGCAAACACCTTGAGGCTGTACAATCAGCGAAGTGAAAGAAGCAAGACTTTTGTCGCTTTGCTGCCTGCGCTGCTGGCTTTGCAGCGGCGTGTAAGCGCGACAGCCACGCGACGTCCTGTTAACGTCGGGGGAATGTCGAGCGCAAGTTCTCCGTCGCTGAAAACAGTTCCAGGTTCGGAAGGAAACGACGATGCGACACACAATTGCTTTACTGGTAATTCTCTTTATCGCGATGGCTCGGCCCGGTGGAGCCGCTGAAACCGTTACCATTCGGCCGGTCAGGGACAACGCGATGCTCATCAATCCGGGCAAAGGGTGGGTGCAATACTACGGCGCCGACAAATACACCAAGGACTACATCAACGTCGGATATACACGGTGGGCCTGGTCGGTCCTTGAGCCCAAAGAAGGGCAGTTCAACTGGAAGGAGATCGACACGTTCATCCAGCAGTTCAAACACTACGGCAAGAAGAGTGCCTTCGGCGTGATGAGCGTCAGTACGGGACTCGGGCAATACGTCACGCCCAAATGGGTCTTCGACGCCGGCGCCGTGCCGCTGGCGGTCCCCGATAACTCATCCCCTACCGGCCAGCAGATCATCCCGAAGAACTGGGACGATCCGGTCTTCCTCCAGAAGTTGAGTGCCTTTGTCGAAACTTTGGGTCGGCGCTACGACGGCAACCCCGACATCGCCTTCCTTGACGTCCGTTCTTACGGCAACTGGGGCGAAGGGCATATCGGTATGCTACGAGCCCCCGGAATCATCCTCACACCGCCGGATAACCTGAAAAACAACTACTTTCTGCCCTACTTCCAGGCCTTTTCTCGTACCCAACTCATCATTCCCTGGGGAAGTGACTTGTACGGTTCCGTGTACGATTGGGCAGTCGCCCAAGGGGCTGGCATGCGCCGCGACGGAATCTTGAGCCGGTGGTCCAAAGACGGCTCGGAATGCCTGCGCGCTCACGGCAAGCATCCCTCCGTGTTCGAGTATTGCGACGGCTACGCGGAGATGAAGAAAAGTGGTTGGTGGAAGCCCGAGATGTTGAGAAACACCTACTTCGGCGGCGGAAAGCCAAGCTACATGCAGTGGGATCCGAAGATCTTCGAGGAGAACCGCGACTTCTGCCTGAGTCTGGGTAATTATGTCGGCTACCATTTCATTCTCGAAAAGGCGATTCTCCCGACAAGTTTCCGGCCGTCAATCCCCGCCCAAATGTACTTTGAATGGCTGAACGACGGGGTTGCCTACCTTTACGAGCCGTGCCAGGTGGCCATCGCGCTTCTGGATAGCGGCAACAACGTCAAGGCCAAACACTGGATTGCCGAGAGCAACCCGAGGAGTTGGACGCCTGGCCAGAGTAAGATGGAGATCTTTCAGGTTCCGTTCGGTTCGCTTCCCGCAGGCTTGTACAAAGTCGCGGTAGGATTCTTCATAAATCAGCGCGACACGTGCCCAGTCTACCGGCTTGGAATCCAAGGCCGCGCGTCCGAGGGTTGGTATGTCCTGTACGATCGGTTGGAGTGTAAGCCCTGATTCCCTAACGGATCGTCGATGGCCGTCGAATACCTGAGCGAGAACAACCCAGGCTCGGGGTTCGTAGCCGAGCATGAGTGCCTTTCACCAACCGATCATTATTTCCAACGCATTGCGGGAGTGATCGTGGTGGGAAACCCTCGCCCGATTGTTTGTGACGGTTTTGTGGCGCGCAGGCTTGCCAACATGCGAAAAACAGGTAGAATCACGATGAGAGAGCGGTTCTCGTAACCGCTTGATCTGTAAGTAGTTGTCTCACTCGGGAAGATAGCAGCAGGCAGGGCTCCAGAGAATCCTGTCCTCTCCCCTTGTTACCAGCACCACGGTGCGTGGTGGGTCTATTACAAAGAGGGGCAGCAGCAGGTCCGCCGCCGGGTCGGCGACCAGGCGCTCGCAGAGCAGGTGGCGGCCCAGGTCAACGCCCAGTTGGCTACCGCCGTCCCGACGATGTTCTCCTTTACGCCGCTCACTGTCGGGGAGCTATGCCGGCAGTTCCTGGACGACCACGAGCACATCCGGCAGTCCTCGCTGGCCACGATCTGGCGCTATCTCGCGGCATTGAAGCATCTGGAAGATGTCGCCATCCAAAGCGGTGGGCACGGACCGGCGCATGAAGTCCAGGCCGACAAATTCGTACGCTTCCTGCGGTCTATCCATGTGGCCCCCATCCCGGTCATCAACATTACGAGCCCGAGAACAACCGCACCGATGAGCAACATCTGTTGTTTGTCCGAGGATTTCTCGCCTTTCTTGGACCGCTTCCGGCCGATAGGCGTGCGGGGTCGCCAGTCGCGGATGAAGTCGAACGCGGCAATCTCGTCCAGGGTTTCAGCGCCGACGGGCGGCGTGTGCTCACCGGGTCGAAAAACAAGAAGGCCGCCTTGTTGGAGGCTGCCACGGGCCGGCAACTTCAGACCTTCGATGGACCCGCCGGTCCTGCTACTTCCGTGGCTTTCAGTCCCGACGGCGGGCGGGTACTTACGGGGTCACAGCGCAGGTCGGGGTCTTGTGGGACGCTGCCACCGGTCAACAACTCCGAACCTTTGGTTGGCATGCAGGCCCCACCAACTACGTGGCTTTCAGTCCTGACGGCCGATTGGTGCCCGCTGGGGCGGCAGACGGGTCGGCGATCTTGTGGGACATAAGCAAGGCGTCGTCAGTTTCTCTCGGGACGCCGGGGAACTCGGCCACAGAAAAAGCGACCGTTCCTCCCGACGTTTCGGTGCCCTTGTGCATCCAGTCGATTCCCCCGCAAATGATCCCAGCGGGGGCGGAGTTACGCATTCCCATCTCGGTCGATGACGCGACACTGTGGCAGGGCACGCTGCGATTCAGTCTCGGCGCGGGCTCGCCAGCAGCGGCGGCCGTCGACACGACAACGGGCGTGTTCACGTGGCGGCCCGCCGCCGACGGGGAGCCCGGGAGGAATGACGTTACGGTTGACATCGAGCGCACCCCCAGCCACGCGATCATCGTTCCGTCCGCTGATGAAATCCGGCAGGTTACGCAGGAGGCCCGCCGGGGCTTGGCCCTCGACAGCTTCGAGTTCGCCATGCGTATGCGAGAGCTAACGGGGCCGATCTTCGTCTACCCCTTCAGGCTCTGCGAGGGCCTGCCGTTCGTCCTGCGGGCCAAGCTGCGGCCCCGTCTGGCCGCCCTGCTACCAGATAAGCGGGTGCGGGAAGCTCTGCAAAAGCCGCTGGAGCGGGTGTTAAGGATTGGTCGAAAAATAACTTCCCGGTTTTGTTTCCTTTTCCGTAGCCCAGGCATTTATGCCTGGGACGCAAAAGGCACGTTCGCGGACCGCCCGCTTTCCCCGATCCGCCGCCTACGGCGGCGGATCGGGGAAAGCGGGCTTCGTATTGGGACGCTGTCGTAATCCCAGGCATAAATGCCCTGGGCTACGGAAATCGGGAAGTTATTCTTCGGTGGGACCTAAGGATCCACCTGTTTAGAGTACCCGAGCGCGCGGCCCTGCGGGAGAAGGTGCTTGCAGGCCGCCAGGAACGCGATACCTCCGGCCGTAAGCGGACAGAGCGCGACGTGGCCAAGACCTTGGGCATCGCGGTCGCGGCGGCCCAGCGGGCAGCGGCCTTGGACCGCCTGATGAAGGCACAGGGACTACACGTGGCACCGCAGCAGGGACACCGCGTGATGTCGATACCCAGCAGGACGCGCAACCAGTCTGCGGCAGTGTGAGGGTCGTCGTCCGCCACTGGCGGTCTTGCGCCGAGCAATTGGCGGCACCGAGTCAGTTGCTCCCCTTTGAGACAATTGGCCAACAAGCCGTAATGGCGGATACGCAAGAAGCGGTCGGGAAGCACGTGTTGCAGGAAGCGGTGGATGAATTCTTCCGCAGGGAGGGCAACTATTCGAGCAAATGTACCAAGGCCAAGCCCCGTGGGATACCGGGCGGCCCCAGCCTGCCATCGTCAAGTTAGCTGAAGCAGGTGAGATTCGTGGCAGCGTACTCGACGTGGGCTGCGGCACCGGCGAAAACCTGCTGTATCTGGCAGGAAAGGGCCACGAAGCCCGGGGCATCGACTTCGCGCCTCTCGCCATCGAACGGGACAAGGCCAAAGCGGCTCAGCGAGGGAGTGAAGCCACTTTCGTCGTCGGCAATGCTCTGGAATTGAACAAGCTGGGGCGGCGGTTGGACACCGTGATCGACTGCGGGCTGTTCCACACCTTCGCCGACGAACAACGCCCGGTCTTCGTACGGAGCCTTGCAGAAGTTCTTCGCCTTGGTGGATCGCTGCACATCCTCTGTTTCTCCGACGAGGAGCCTGGATCCGCAGGGCCCAGGCGGATTTCCCAGCAGGAGACTCGGGACGCTTTTCATGACGGATGGAACGTGAAGCAGTTGAACCGACGCAATTCGACTCGATTCCACGACCGGATGGACCGAAGTTCGGCGCAGGCAGGCCCAAGGCATGGCTGGCAACGATTGAACGGAACAAGGAGCTTGACGAATGAAGGTCGCCCCACTAATCTGCGACCGACGAAGTCAGCACGTCTTGCCAGCGGACAGCGGCACCCGACCGCCTAGCGTCTCGCCGATCAACGATTGGAGTTGCTGGATCTCTTCCTCCGTGAAGAACTGCAACCGCATGATCCCCAGGCCGCAGTTCACTCTCACTTCGTATACCGTGTCACCGCTTTCGTCCTGAGAAGGAAGCACTTCCCACTTGAGCGGGTCGGAAGTTCTTTCCCAGATCCATTCCGGGGGACCACCTTGAATCATAGGCATGGCGGCACTCCTTTCCAGTTAATGTGACAATGCCGGCTCCGACACCCGTTCCAGCGTCTGCCAGGCAAGGTGCTCGTCGCCGGTTTCCACGGCCAGGTCGCCCAGCGAAACGATGCCGACGAGCCGCTTCTTCCGGTTCAGCACCACGAGTCGCCGGATCTGTTTGTCCCACATCAACCGGGCCGCTTCCTGTACATCCTGGTCTTCGAAGCAGAAGACGATCTGGGGCGTCATTATATCCCTGACGGTAGTTGTCTTGGGGCTACATCCCTGGCAAACGCCACGCACCGTAATGTCCCGGTCGGTGATGATGCCCACGATGCGGTCGTTCTCGCACACCGGAAGCGGTCCCACGTCGAGATCCTTCATTCGCTGTGCAGCTGTTTGCAGCGAGGCAGTCGGGCTGATGCACTCAGCACCCTTGGTCATCACGTCTTTAACGTTCACGATTTGTCCTCCCGGCCGATTGCCCTTGAACATCTGCAAAGTTCGCTGCTAAGAAATCTACGAGCAGATGGATGTCGGCCACAAACCGAAGCAGCCCCCCTTACACAGGCTTCGGCGGGGTCCTTGTTGAACGGATCGGAGATCGTGTTTCCTCGACCCGTTCCCTAACGCTATTGAAATCCTATGCCGTGGCGGCCACCGGGCAACAGCATTCGCCGGGTAACCCGGGCGACAAGCCTCGAAGCGGGGAGCGGACAATAGGCCGAAAAGACGGCTTGTTGCTACATATTGTGGGTTTCAGATGAGCCGAAAGGACTGCCTCTGAGGGTTCTGGCTCCCCGTTGAAATCGGTTGTCACCGACGAGCCACAGAAGGGCCACGATGGCACGCCTGCCCGTCAGGGGCTTTACTGGTCACGCCCAGGACAGGGATCGCCAACTGGACCACAAGCATTATCCTCTCCTTCGTCTTCGTCCGTAGAATTGCTTATCGTTCCCCTCCAACTCGAAAGGAGCAGGTCATGATTACGGAGACTTTGCAGTTCGCCAAGAAGAACTTTGCATCGCCGGATGTAACCAGGGATTGTGGCCACGGAAAGCTGGAACTGGCGACTCTGGGCGACACAACGTTGGCAAGGGCCACCTTCCAGCCAGGTTGGAAGTGGTCGGAGAGCGTTCGACCCATGGTCCACACTGACAGTTGTCAGGTACAGCACCTTCAGTATGTGATTAGCGGCCGGTTGCGAATCGTCCAGGATGACGGCAGTCAAATGGACTTGGAGCCCGGCGATTTTGCCAGCATTCCTCCTGGTCATGATGCCTGGGTCGTGGGCGACGAGCCCTTCGTGTGCATTGACGTTTCTCCCGACATGAAGCAATATGCCGAAGAAAGCGGGCGTACCCATCGCTGACTGGTTGGGGCTCTTTCCGGCGGTTCGGCGGTTGAGGCGGTGGGGGTCGCCGGCTATCGGCTGGCGTCGAAAGTATGTCATGAAAGAGGGCTTCAGGCTGTCGAAGATGGTCGCCCGTGGCGGCGTGGATCATGACGGCTCGGTTCTTACCATCGGTGTAGACCCTCCGCACGCCGAATGCGTGCCCCTTGAGACGTCGTCTGACCTGGGAGGCCCCGGCAGCAACGCACAACCGCGCGCCTTCGATTTCGGACACGACTTTCGGCGTCAGCCTTCCAGAGGAAGATAAATTTCTGTTATCGACGCCTCGGGCAGCGTGGTGGTTGGATCGGTGACGTAAACTTCGAAGCAAGGAGCGCATTGTAGTTGTCGCCCGCTGTTCGGCAACCATTTCTCGAACAACCAGCGATAGGCATCTGGCAGAGCGGAATATGGTCCTCGAAGGGGCACTACGGCGTATTCGCCGCCAGGAAGTTCCTGCACGCCGATCTCGGCAGTGGCCTGAAATTGATCGCTCACGGTCAGGCAGGCGTCGTATCGCAGCTTCGCGGGGGGAGTGACATCGGGATTATCGTGACCGATGCCGATCCGCAGAGTTTCAGGGGTGAACAAATCGTGCTCTGTGGCGAATGTGAGCAGTTTCTCCCAGGCTGCTCCACATTCCTGGTATGGCCCGACGTGCCGTACAAAAGCAACTCGCAGTGGCTTGCGTTTCTCGAATCGTAGATCCACGGCATCACCTGCAAACTTGGTTTTCTCGGTAAACTAGCGCATCGGCCGCTCCCGATTTCTCTCGTCACTTGGCGAGCAGTCTCGGGAAGATGACCGTGGGACTCAGCGTAAGCACGATCGCTCCCACCGTCCCTGCAATTCCTCCGACGAGGAAATCGAATGTGCCAACCTGCCCGGCCACCATGCCGAATCTGGTTAGGAAGTACAGCAGCATCCAGAACAGGACACACGACAGCAGACCAGGAGAATACTCCCGGTACCACACCGTCCACCAGCCGTGGAATGTAATGCCGTGGACCGCCCGCTCGAACGTCCAGAAGATAGGGAGGATAACCCAGTGCCCTCCGAAAAGGTCGAAAAGAGCCAGGCTGACGGCAATCAACCCGATGGCGGCCGTATTGAAGCAAAAGAACATGCGGCCATTGTACCGCGGCCACCAATATTCCTTGACCTTGGCGACAAAACCGCCGTTCATCAGCGTCTCGTCGAGGACATGGACTACCAGGGCGGCTAGCACGGCCCAGAATAGCAGGTTCAACGGTACTGGCACTGAGATTGGCCTCCTGACCGATGGCTCAATGACTTTTCAAGGTCAGGAACATCAGGAACGCAACGATGCTCAAGTTGGTTCGCAGGATGTGCAACCTGCCCCAGCGAACGAGAAGGCGATTGGCGAGGGCCGAGTCTTTATCCAACGCAGGATCGAGCAACTGCTTGTTCGTCGGCCAAATGACGATCATCGTCACCAGGATCGTGCTGCCGAGGAGAATACCACCCACGGCCCACAGGAAATGCGCCCCCATCAACCAGACGGCAGTGCCGCTGAGAAAGCCGGCCGAGGCCAGTGGGGCCTGCATCGCCGCCGCCCTGTAGTAGCTGGGGCCGAATTCTGTTGCCGCCAGAGATGTGCCGCACCGCATTCGCGCTGGATGTTCCACCAGGCTAACGTACATGGCAGCCCCGGCGAACAGGCCAGCCGACAGCCTGGCAACAAGTTGAAGAACCGTTTCCATGGAATTGTCCCCCACCAAGACCAAAACGTCTCGCCCTCCAGACGGAAGTGCGGGCTAGGTCCGGCGCACCATTGCGGTACGCCGACTCCTTTCCGGAATTATACGCATTCGGTTGGAACAGTCGTCCGAGAATCCATGCGCCAGTTCAGATCCTGGCGATATAATTCCTGGCGGCGTTTCGATGTTCCCATCCCGACAATCGAGTGGAGGAAGCCGCATGGCCACGTTGCCATGGAGTGAGTTCGCCGTTGCGGAGCCCGAGCGGTCTTACACGGCGATGGTGTCCTATCTGCCCGTGGAGAGTTTCCGAACGGTGCCCCGATTCCTTTGGTACGTGTTGCAAATCCTCAATCAACTGAGGCACGCCACGGGCCTCATTGGTTACACGCTGCAAGCCAGGATCTTCTCCAAGCGGTTCTTCACGTTGTCCGTCTGGGAGAGCGAGGAGGCCCTTCGCCGATTCGTCGAGCAGGAGCCCCACCGAGGCATCGTGAGGGACCTTGCCGGGGCCATGGGCAAGACCGAGTTTCGGTTCTTCTCGGTCAAGGGGACGGAGCTTCCGCTGACGTTCGAGAAGGAACTACACCGATTGACCGCACAGTAGACGAGCATGCTGTCCTCTATGTCTGGCGGACGAACCCCGAAGTAGTTGTTGTGAGTGAGACCGTGTGGATGGATGTTCCGCTTATCACCCCGACACGGGATAGCTTGCATGCTCAACCTCAGCACGGTTCGGGATGCGTTCGTTCAGCGGATTGCGGCGTTGCGTAAGATGGCGACAATCAGCTTTCGCTACTTGCCACCCGAGGCAAAGGAAGAGTCGATCACCAACGCCGTGGCCCACGACCGAGGCTGCCACGAAGTACGATTCGCCGCTGAGAATCAGCACGGATACCCGATCCGCCATGCGTCGGAGATCAATCATCGCTTGCCTGGGATCGACCAGTTGTTCTACTTGCGAAAAACGTCAGCGATCTACGCGTGGCCGAACTGGATCACCAAGCCCCCGGCGACAATGAGCCCCAATCCCAGCCACGTTGCGATGGGCACCGTTTCCTTGAAAGCCAACAGACCGCAGAGAACGCTGACTGTAGCAAAGACAGCGACATACACGCCAAGGAGCTTTGAGAAATCCCACTTCACCGTGTTTACCACCAGCCCATAGAAGGCCAGAGTAACGCAGCCAACCGCGATGAACATCCACCCGCTGCCCCGTAGTCCTTTCCGAATCAAGGCGTCCCCGCCAACTTCCAGGATCGCCGCAGCAACAAACGCAAGCCAGATCAATAGCGTCATTTTCTCCCCTTCTCATTGAAATGTGCGCACTTTACCAATTACTGCCGTCACCGCAGCTTCTCCCGACTGGCCGACGCAACGCAATGCCGGGCTCGATATTGATCCGTGAGATCACGTCCTGCATGGCACGGTCGTTTCCAATGGTAGCTTCGCTTTGACCGCTTCGCGGTGATGCCATGACACGGAACTCGTTGAGCGCGAAGTTCCCGTTCGATGCACGGCCCGGCCCCAGGACTATCTTCCACACGGCCCGCATGGCGTCCTGGGTGGCGTAGCGGGCCGTGACGAACTGGCTGAGCTTGGTGGTCGATACCAGGAGTGCAGCCCGGGGGTGCTCGAAGAGAATCGGCCAGGCCTTCACGTCACCCAGGCCGTAGACGGCAGTATCGAAACCCGCCACCTTGGCCGCCACCAGGTACGGCCGTTCGGCCTGTACTTCCACGAAATGGCAGTCGTGAATGGCCAAGAGCTGCATCTTCTTGAGCGACCCGCCGAATACGTCGGCCGAGACCACCACCCGCTCCAACTGCGTCCGCCGCGGCGCGCCCACGGTCATATCCAGGAGCGCGGCAGGGTACTCTACGTACAACCGCAAGTTTTTCCAGGCGGCTTGGTCGAAGACGGCCGGCGCAATGGAGGTGGTTTTCTGTGGATAGCCATCGGCCAGGATCAGCACGCCCGCGCCTGATGGCGCCTGCCGGACTGCTTCCGCAGCGCTGGTGTACCGCCGATACAACCCTCCGGCCGCGGTCATCACGCGATACAGATCGTTGTCGCCCGCGCAGGCGAAGACCGTCTTCAGGCCGCGATTGGCGCACTCTGCATCCGCGGCCCCCTGGGCTGCTACGATCCAACTGACAGCAACCACGACACATCTGAGTTTTGACATCGATCGTTCACCTGTTGCCTGCATCAGTATCCGCGAATCTGATTGGGCCGAATCATGGCGTCGGGAAGGATTTGCGAGCGCAGCGGTCGGAGTGCTGGCGGAGATCGACCTTCTGCGGAAGAGGTCCTTTGTCACTATTCCGCGCTCCGCCTGCACATCCAAGGCACCGGTAATTTGGATCGCTTCAACAGGTGGCTCAAGACGTTCTGCGTCACGAGATTCATTGGCCAATTTGGCTGCGCACGTGGCGAACTGGATGCCGTCATCAAGCGTATCGAGAAGGAGGAGAATCCGCAAGCCAAACGCCGGTTCGCCCGCGAACAGGCCTTGCCGATCCGCCTGCGGATGGTGGATTTGCTCGGCCACCTGTACAATGCCCCGCTGGCCACGTTGAACAATGCCACGGAACTCGGCACGATCTGCAACATCGAAGAGCCGTCCATGTTGCGGCTGAAACTCCTGAGCGGCCAGGACGCCAAGCTCGCACAACTCCTCGGCGAACCGTTGCCCACCGCCGCGCAGCCGTGGAAAGAGTATCCGGCGCTACCCGGCTGGTCGTGATGACCGCACGAACGGCGGCGGCCAAAGGCGAGTCGCTGACGTTGACGATCGTCGCACTCGACAAGCAACCGGTGAAGGCCGTCGCGGTCCACATCCGCCCGTTGGGCAAAGGCGATTGGCTCCTGACACAGACTCTTTAGACTCTGACGCGGAGCCGTCGAGCATCGGAATTGTCCGAAGCACTGCGTTGTTGACGGGCAGTCGGTCCGCCGACTGGAAGGTCGCAAGCCGCTTTGTTAAATTGGGGGCTATTGCCGCTCGGAGTGTATCCGAGCGGGCCTACACGGGAAATCCCATTCAACAGTAGACCATCATCATGATCTTCCTCTGCCGGGCGTTTGCATTGTGCACCGCCACCGTTTTACTGGCGATGGCCCCGTCCACCAGGCTCGATGCGGCCGAGGCCGTTTACCTCGTGCCGAACTTCCACCCGGCCAGTTGCGGCTGGCTCGCCGATTTTTCCACGGAACGGAGCTACTGTGCTTACTCGTATCTCGACCATCTCGATCGCGTACGCGAAGATCCGAACTATCGCTTCGCCATGTCCGAGGTGAACAACATCATGGCCATCCGGGAGTTCGAGCCGCAGCGGATGGATGAGCTCAAGCAGCGGATCCGTGAAAGGCGGGTCGAACTCGTCAACGCCTTCTTCCTCGAACCGACGATCAACCTCTCCGGCGGCGAGGCCCTGGTGAAAATGGGTGTCGAAGGGTTGCGTTGGCAGCAGCAGGTGATGGGCGTGCGACCACGGCTGATCTGGGCGATCGACGTCACCGGCGTCCACGAGCAGATGGGGCAGATCGCCGCGGGCCTGGGCCTGGACGGCATGGTCTACACCCGTGACAATCCCACCGGCAGCGCACTCCACTGGCTCCAGTCGCCTGACGGCTCGCGGACCCTGGGCATCAGCCCCGGCCACTACGGCGATTGGGAGCCATTGTTCAATTCGCGAACCGCCCTGACGGAGTCGCAGGTGAAGAGTCTCGTAGCCAATGCGGCGACCAAGGCCAAGCGGACCGCGCCCGGCGCGCCGATACTGGTGCTGGGCGGGGGTGGCGATTATGCCCTGCCACCGGCCTACCCGCGATACCCGACCGAGTTCCTCGCACAATGGAAGAAGGTCGCGCCGGACCATGCTCTGCAGTTCGTCGGCCCCAGCAGTTTCCTGGACGCCGTGTTGCCCGCAATTCGCCAGGGCAAGATGCACTTGCCGGTCACGCGGAGCGGGGCGCGGCTGAGTTGGACTTCGTTCTGGATACAATGTCCGAAAGTGAAAGCCGGCTATCGTCATGCCGAGCATGCCCTGCAATCGGCCGAGGCCGCAGCCACGGCGGCCAGTCTGAAGTCGGCCTTCACCTATCCCGTGCAACCGCTGTACCACGCTTGGCTGGAACTGTGTCTGAATATGGACCGCAACACCCTCTGGAGTGCGGCGGGCGGAATGGTCTTCGAGGATCCCAAGTCGTGGGACGCCCGCGACCGCTTCGAGTCGGTCGAGGCCATCGCGCGGAAGACTGTTGACGAGGCGCTGCGGACGTGGTTGGGCGGAGGGAAATCGCTCGGCCTGTTCAACCCGCTAAGCTGGAAACGCAGTGATCCGGTGCGTCTGCGACTGTCCGCGGCGAAGCTTCCGGCCAGTACGGTTTGCCAGGCCGAGGCCGAGGGCACCATACTCTGTCGCCCGGAGCTGCCTTCGTTAGGCGTAGCGACCTTCGAGACCGAGACCGCGCCCCCGGCCACCGCCAAGGCCATTCCACTGCCCTCGGCCATCGAGACCGGCTACTACACGGCCAAAATCGATCCGCAATGTGGTGCGCTGGTCAGCCTAAAGCTCAAACTGTCGGGTCGGGAGGTGTTGGCCGGGCCGGTGCTGCTGGTCGCCGAGCGGGGCCAGGACGGCCACAACACGCCGCGCCGTCCGCAGCGACAACGCCTGGCCGATTCCAGCCAGTTCAAGACCGAGATCAGTGTGAACGAGGGGCCACTGGCCACGGTAGTCAGCCTCCGATCGAGTTTCTACGGCGGTGCGAAGTCCGGCCAGACGCTGCACTTCTACAAGGATTCGCCGCGAATCGACTTCGACACCGAACTTAACGATCTGCCCGATAAGACGGTCGTGGTGGCCGAGTTTCCGTTGGCCGGCGAAATCAAGGAAACACGCCGCGGCATTCCCTACGGGTTCTCGCATGGGGCGTGGGGCGCCGCGCCCAATCCGGACCTGCCAGGCTTCGCCGACGGCATCCAAGCGGCCATCCGCTGGTCAGATTACACGCTGGCCGGCGGCGGTGGCGTGGCAATCCTCGATCGCGGCCTCCCTGGCCGCGAACTCACCGGTAACACCCCGGTGCTGTTCCTCTTGAACGCCCAGGACACTTACATGGGTTATCCGGGCGGATGGCTCAGTGGCAAGGGCAGACAGCGGGCGTCATTCGCCCTGGTGGCGCATGAGGGCCTGTGGAAAGATGCTCGCGTGCCGCATCAGGCTTGGGAATTCAACGCTCTGCCGGTGGTGGTTGAGAATGTGGCCAAGAACGTGCCTGCCTCGCTGCTGGAGGCTTCAGGCAATGTCATTGTCGAGGCCGTCCGCCGCGAAGGTCGGGACATCGAGCTGCGCATGGCCGAGTGCCTGGGACTGGCCGGTACGGCCCAGGTAAGCGTAATGCTGCCGCACGAGCGCGCCGCGCTGACCGACCTGGTCGGCGGCCGGGTTCAGCCCATCGTCGGCGGGCCGCAGTACCAGTTCCCCGTCCGCCCGCAGCAGATCGTCACCATGCGTCTGACGGCGGCCCAGCCCGTGGCGGAGATCCAGCCGCTGTTGAAGTGGGATGAACTGGTGCCGCCGCAGAAGCTTGCGGCCTTGAAGACGCGGTTGCAGGGGTGTAAGGGCCATCCGCCGCAAGGCCCGCACGGCGCCGCGCCGAAAACGCCGATTCCGAAGCTGCCGGCGGACGCAGACAGGTCGTTCACGCTGGGCAAACCTGCCACGGCTTCGAACGTCTATCAGAACCAAGCCGCCAGCATGGCCGCGATGGCCGTCGACGGCAACCTGCGGACCCGTTGGGCCACCGACGCAGATGTCAGCGCGGCGACGCTCGACGTGGACCTGGGCAAGCCGCAGCTCATCGGCCGCGCGCTGCTCAGTGAAGCTTACGACCGTGTCCGCTGTTTCGAGATCCAGGCCTTTCACAACGGCCAATGGCAGACTTTCGCCCGCGGCGGCCGGATCGGCACGCAGTTCGAGACCACCTTTCCACCCGTCACCGCCCAAAGGGTGCGGCTGAACATCAGCGACGCTCCCGGCGGACCGACCATCTGGGAGTTCATGCTCTTTCCGCCCGAGTAAGCCACCCTCTACCGCTCCGTGGCAATAAACCCGGGCGAGGACCTTGATTGCGAAAGACGCTCGGGTTGATGGGACACGTTTTCCGAAGAGGCCGAGTTTCACGGTAGCCCCCACAATCGGACACAGTGGTCAATATCCGAGCGCGATATGGACGTCCAGCAGCGGCCATTGTCTCATGAAGAGTAGCGTTTCCGATAAGGTTCGATCAAGGGAAGGATCCTCGACACGCGTTAGCCGAAGTTCGCCAGCAGTGAGTGATTGGGGGGAATCTTGTCGTGGTTGGTCCTCGCATAGAGGTGGGGTTTCTGAACACAGGTCCTTGTCGCCGGTGGGCCGGACTGTTCCTTGGTCTGGTCCGAGACGTTGTAGTGAAGACCTTGGCGTTAGGAGTAGGCCCTGGCAGGGATTACAATACGGGCATGTTCATTCGCCCGTGCTATCGCAGAAAGAACGGCAAACGCCACGCCTACTGGCCGCTGATGGAGTCGTATCGCACCGAGCGCGGGCCGCGGCAACGGGTGGTTGCCTATCTGGGCCAACTCGACGAACCACAGCGGTTGGGCGTCAAAGACGCGGCCGAAGGCCGACAAGGCACGCGGCAGAAACGCCTCTTCGATGACGTTCAGCCACAATGGGTCGAGGTGGATGTCAAACGCGTGCGGGTGGAGAATCGCCGTAATTTCGGCGGAGCTTGGCTGGGACTGGAACTCGCGGATGCCGCCTTCGATGAACTGTTCCAAATGGCCGCGCAACAGGTCAGCGTGCCATCAACTCATACCTATTGCAAGACGCATCAGCAATCGACCCATTCTTGACGCATGTTCTAGCGTGCCGCAAAAGGTCGGTTCCGAGCAATCTGGGAAAGAAGCGACACTGCCGGTTGGAAAAAGGCCGCCTTCGTATTCCGAGAATGGAACGATTCTTGACACCTGGCCGCAATCCAATAGATTGGTGGGGATGGTACCCGTGCTCTGCGTTACGTTGAACTCATGAAAACCTTTCACGACCGACCGGAAGCCATGAAACACTCACTCCAAATCTCGCGCCGTTCGTTCCTGCACCATTGCACCACGCTCGCCGCGGCAATGGGATTGCCGTTGTGGTTCGTGCAACGCGAACTCGCCGCCGGCGAAGCGGCCAAGAGAATCGCCAGCCCAAACGACCGCTGCGGCATCGGCCTCATCGGCTGCGGCGGCATGGGCCAGGGCGACGCGCGCAATGCCACCCGCTTCGGCGACATCCTCGCCGTCTGCGACGTAGACCAACGCCACGCCGAGTCCGCCGCACACAAGTTCTCCGATAACGGCAAGACGCCGGCAGCATACGGTGACTTCAGGAAGTTACTCGATCGCAACGACATTCACGCGATCGTGCAAGCCACGCCCGATCACTGGCACACGTTCGTCAACATGGCCGCGGCATGGGCCAAAAAGGACGTCTATGCCGAAAAACCGCTCACGCTCACCATTGACGAAGGCCGCCACGTCATCCGCGCCGTGAGGCAAAACAAGATCGTTCTTCAAACTGGCACCCAGCAGCGCAGCGGCAAGCGTTTCCGTCTCGCGTGCGAACTGGTTCGCAATGGCCGCATCGGCACGTTGAAGGAAGTCCGCGTGTTCGTTCCCGCCGGCATTCGCGGCGGGCCGTTCCAGCACGTACCCGTGCCGAAGGAGTTCAATTACGACTTTTGGCTCGGCCAGGCGCCGCAAGCAGAGTATTTCGAAGAGCGCTGTCATCGGACCTTCCGCTGGTGGTTCGATTACGCCGGGGGGCCCGTGACCGATTGGGGCGCGCATCACAACGACATCGCCCGCTGGGGCATCGGCATCGACGCGCCCGTCGGCATCGAGGCACGCGTGGTCGTCCCGCCACTGCCAAACGGTTACACCACGCCGAGCGAATTCGAAGCCACGCTGACCTGGGCCAACGGTGTCAAACAATTCGTCAAGACCACGCGAGACGACAGCCCGTTCGGCGCCGTCATCAACCGCAACGGCCAGCGGAACGGCATCAAGTTCATCGGCACCGATGGCTGGATCTGGGTGAACCGCGACGAGATCGCCGCTAACGACAAACAACTGTTGCTCGCGCCGTTGCCCGATAGTGCCGTGAAACTCGAAGTCAGCAACGATCACATGGGTAACTTTTTCAAGTGCGTTGGTTCGCGTAAGGATCCGATCGCCAACGTTGAGACCGGCCATCGCTCCGCAAGCATTGGACACTTGATCATCATTGCGATGCGCACCGGCCTGAAGTTGCAGTGGGATGCCGAAAAAGAAGTGTTCACCGGCGACGGGGAGGCGGAGGCGAACAAGCACCTCACCCGCGAAATGCGTAAGCCTTACGACTACGATCTGGTTGTGTAGACGCGTCGTGCCGTGATGGGGCCTCATGGAGCATTCATGGGGGTTGGCTGCCGCCTCGTTGGCGTTACTGAACGCTGGCCCCAGTCAAGGCGATGCCGACCTCTGACTGAAGGCACCGTTGTCCGGGGCGATACCAATCAACCATCTTCTAGGCCTCTGTGACCCGATCTCGGCGGCGAGCTTCCGCCCGGCGGTACAGCGACCGGTGCGAGTTCCCCGCAAACGTACGGTCGAGATGAGACGTTTCGAGAAACTACCGATTGATGACGCAGGGATGGCGCCCCAAGTACCCGCACCTTTCTTGGGAATCAGGCTGAACCGGAAGAACCGAACCCGAACGTCCCTCCGCGCGCTCGATCTAATCAACGTGTTTTGACATGGCGCTTCTCGGTGTTGTTACAATGGGGGTACGCGAGTTGGTTGGCTGCCGAGAGTCACGCGACTCTCAACCTACGAGCGTAAGGGCCCCGCGATGAATTGACAGTCGCGATAATTGCCATCGGCGTTCATCCATGGTTCCTGCCTTCTGTCACCCTTCAGCCAAGAAGCACCTGATGATGTTGCGATTTGTGATTCTCCTGCTGGCCCTCAGTGGCGGCATGGCCGGTTCACCAGTTCGGGCACAAGAGCTTAGTGTCACCGGCCGTCACTATCGGGCAACGATCGCCGATGGCCAGCTGGAGCGGCTGGTTGACGGTGCGGGACGTACTCTTATCCGCCCCCCGGACGATGGCACGCCCGTTTCGCTCCATCTCATCGATCGTCAGTCGGGCGGGGTGGCCCAGTCGGGCCAGCAGCAAATCGCGGCCGGCCAGCAGGCCACGTGCCGCTACGGCCCGTTCGCCGGGCTCACGGCCGCCACGGCCCAGGGTAGCTACTCCGTGCAGGCCGATTCCGATGACCTGGTGATCGAGCAACAAGCTGCCGCAAAGTCGCCTGGCCTGTGGGGCCTGAGCTGGTCCACCGGCACCATCCCGCTGGAGTGTGCGATCATCGTGCCCGGCCGCTCGGGCCTGCGACTTTCGGCCTGGAGCCCGGGCAACATCCACACCTACGACTACCCGCAGGGTTGGGAAGCGCAGATGGTGATCGTGGAAGGACCTGGGCACGGCTTCTGGATCTGGGCCGACGACGGTCAAGGGCGCTACAAGCGGCTGGTGGTGCGGCGGAACGCGGCCGGTTGGCAGTTGCAATTGATCACCCTCAACGATGCCCCGTTTGACGCTCTGACGCAGTGCCGCTCCGTCGCGTGGCACGTCAACGTGTATGAAGGCGATTGGCGGGTGCCAGCCCGCCGTTACCGGCAGTGGATGGATGAGCATTTTCGGCCCACGCCCCTGGAAAAACAGCATCCGGCTTGGGTCCGCGAGACGCGGGCCTGCGTGATCATGCCCCTGACGCTGGATCTGCTGGAAGCCCTGCCGCGGCGCTTCGATCCGCCGCAGACGCTGCTCTACGTGCCTTCCTGGCGCACGGCGGGCTACGATCGCAACTATCCCGAGTACGATCGCGTGCCGCCGGAACTGGAGCCGTTTTTAAAACGCTCGCGGGCGCTGGGATTTCGGGTGATGCTGCACGTGAACTATTTTGGCGTCGACCCGCTCCATCCGCTGTACGCCCAGTTCAAACGCTATCAGGTCCGCAGCCCCTGGGGCAAGCACGAGCGCCAATGGTGGCTGTGGGAGCGAGCCACGCCCACGATCCGCTTTGCGTATATCAACCCGGCCGCCAAGGCCTGGCGCGAACTGTTTGTGAGCCGGATGGTCGAGATATGTCACCGCTGGCCGGTGGATGCCCTGCATCTCGACCAGACGCTATGCATCGAGAACGACAACAACGGGCGGATCGACGGCCTATCGATGCTCGAAGGCAACCTGGCCTTGCACCGCGAGCTGCGTGCGGCCCTGCCCGAGGTGGCCTTGAGCGGCGAAGGGTTGAACGAGGTGACCTACCGCTACGAGGCCTTCGCCCAGCGGCACGCCTGGGGCTTGAACCACGCCGAGGGCACGTGGTCACGGCCAGAGTTGCAGTGCGCCCATCCCATTTCATCGTATCTGTTCCTGCCCGCGACGATCATGTACGGCTACCTGGGCTACACCGCGCCCAGCCACGATCAACTGTACGCCGCGTGGAACGAGGCCTACCAGCACTGGGGTGTGATTCCCACCTGGAGACCGGGCGGGGAGAGTCTCGACCATCCGCAAGGTTTCGCCCGGCAGCTCTTTGACGAGGTGACTTTCTGGCAACGCGAGAAACCGCGGCCCGCGATGGATGACCCCTGGCCCGCCGCGGTGGCCTTTCCGCTGCGCACGGCGGGCGGGCAACCGGCCCAACGCACCAACGACGGACGACTGCTGTGCGGCCCGCGGCAGATCAGTTGGACCATTCGCGACGCCAACCAGGTGCGCACGCCTTGGAAGATTCCCCTCTGGATGGCCTATGATCCTCAACGGTTGTTGGGGCTCGATCCGGATAGCTCCTACGCGGCTTTCGACGAGCCGCGCGACCCACGGGCCTTTCATCTGGCCGAGGTGCCGCCGGACGTGACGGCCGCCGAGGTCTTTCGCACGCCGCAGATCGCCCTGGTGGGACTGCGGCCGGTCCAGCGAACTGTGGCCGACTTGATCGTCGAGCTGGAACGGGCCACCTGTGGTTCGCGGCCCTTCGACGCGCCGGCAGTCGAGGTCGTGGGGCCGCTGCACTCGGCCGACGGGGCGATGTTTGCCCCAGCCGGCGACCGCATCGTGGCCCATCCGCCCTATCAGGCCAAGGTGATCGATGCCCAGACGGGCCGCACGAGAACGGGCTCGGGCGTGGCATTCGCCCGCTATCATCTCGCCTTGCCGACAGGCAACCACGTGCGCATGCTTAGCGACATCTACCTGGAAAAGGGCGCCATGCAGCCCGGCCGCTCCGACGGAGTATTGTTCGCCGTCACGGCCCGGGCCGCTGGGCAAAAGGTCCATGGCGAGCAATTCTGCACCAGCGAGACGCCACAGCCATTGGAAGTCGATTTGACCGAGCTGGCCGGCCGCACGATTGACCTGGAGCTTTCGGTCGATCCCGGCCCGCGGCGCAGCGCCAGTTTCGATTGGGCCCGCTGGCTGCGGCCGCGGATCGAGAGCAGCGCCAAGCTGGAAGGCCGCCTGGCGATCGTCGATCCGACGCCTTGGAAGCTGGCGCTGGGCCCGCAGGGGCCGATGCGGCTAAAGGAAGAGGGCGAGCGACATCTATTGCAGGGAGCGCTGTCGGCGGCCCTGTATCTGCTGTCGGAGACGCCACCGAGTGTGACTGCCCCAGTGGATCTGCTCACGCAGCCGCGCGTTGTCGTCGGCCTGAGCGATACCGGGCAGATGCTCGACAAGCTGCCGGCCGGCGGCGTACATCCGGACACGGTGAGCGTCGGCGGCGTGAAACGGGCAGCGCTCTCGGCTCATCCGCCCGACCACGGCCGGACCCTGGTACTGCTGCCGATGACGTTGCCGCGTGAGCCGTTGACCCTGCAAACGTCGGTGGGCATCCGCGACGGCTCGACGTCCACCGGCGTGATCTTCATCGCGAGCGTTAACGGCCGCGAATTGGCTCGGCAGCGGATGCTTCCCGGCAAATGGGCGGAGCTGTCGGCCGACGTGACGCCCTGGGCCGGCCAGCCGGTCGTGATCTCGTTGGTGACCGACTCCGACGGCCCGTTCTATTTCGACTGGGCACACTGGGGCCAGCCGCGGCTGGTCGAGCGAAGATAAGAGCGGTAAGCGTGGATGGTCCCTAAGACTGGCCACTAGTTAGAGAAAGCCCCCCCACCGGCGCCGTGGTGTTGGCGGTATGAGCGAGAGCGGCAGCGATCGGTCATCCGCCAGGAGTTGCGCAGATCGTTGCCCCAACCCCTCCAGGCCACTTTGTGCCTGGACATGCCTCCCCGAGGAAGCACACTTACCGCAGGCCAATCTCCCACGCCCACGCTTGTCGTGGCGCCGCAGAGACTGCCCGCTGAAACACCCTCGGCACCGACTCCGTATTTCCCAGGCCCGTCAGCGCGCCGCAGGTCAGTAGGCACATGCCCGCAATCAGGTCACCCCAGAGAGCAACGTGGCGGCGCATGCGCTAGATTGCATTCTAGCGATTCTTGGGGCGGTGTTTACGGTAAACGTAGTCCCGCAGTTGCCCCAGAGCCAGATCGCGTGACCACCCAAGAGCGTGGGGTGGCACGGGGCCGCAGGCGGAACGCTTGCCCGACCTCTCTCACCGGATCCTTCCTCCGGGCCACGTCGCTGGCTGCTTGCGGGCTGAACAAGTCCCGGCGACAATGGTCCGTGGTTTTGCGGCTAATCGACCGAGGTACGGATCCCGTGAAGCGGAACCAGCCCGCATTGGAGCATTGCCGATGAAATTGCCCTGCCTGCCGATCACCGTTGCGTTGTCGGTTCTTGTCTGGACTCTATCGGCCGTTGCGGCCGAACCGCAATGGACCCGTTTCCGCGGCCCCAACGGCTGCGGCGTCGGCGAGGCCCCCTCGATTCCCGCCGCCTGGACCGACGCGGACTACCGCTGGAAGGCCAAGCTGCCGGGCATCGGGTTCAGTTCGCCCACGGTGTGGGACGATCGGCTGTATATCACCAGCACGTTGGTGGATCGGTCGCTGCTGGTCGTGCTGTGCCTGAAGACGGCCGACGGCAGCGTGCTGTGGAAGCGGTCATTCGGGGTCAAGCCGCACCCGAAGTTCAAAGCGAATATCGACGCTTCGACCACGCCGGCCGTCGACAAGGATCGATTGTACGTGGTCTGGGCTACGCCCGATGAACACGTCGTGGTGGCCATGGACCAGCGCCGGGGCGACGAATTGTGGCGCCGCGATCTGGGACCTTTTGTGGCCGAAGACGGATTTGCCAACTCGCCGGTTTTGGTCGGCGACGTGGTGGTGGTGGCCAACGATCAGGACCCGGAAGGCGTTAGCTCGCTCGTGGCCCTGGACCAGAAAACGGGCCAAGTCCGCTGGAAGATCGACCGGCAGTCGAAAAAGGCCTCGTTTTCCACGCCCTGCCTGTTCGAGCCTACGGGCGGCCGGGTCCAGGTGATTGTGACCAGTTGTGCCCACGGGATGACAAGCGTCGATCCGACGAACGGGGCCAAGAACTGGGAACTTGCCGCGTTCGATGTTCGCACCACCGGCTCCCCGTTGATCGTCGCCGATACGATCTTCGCCACGAATGGCGCCGGGACGGCGGGCAAGTATCTGGTGGCCGTCCGGCCGGGTGTTCCGGAGAGAGGCGTACGTCCGGAGATTCTCTACCGGATCAAGGAGTCGATGCCCTACGTACCCACCCCGGTGGCCAAGTGGCCGCTGGTATTCCTGTGGTCCGATCGCGGCGTGGTCACCTGTATCGACGGGCCCTCGGGCCGGGTGCATTGGCGTGAGCGCGTAGGCGGCGATTACCTGGCCTCGCCGATCCGCGTAGGCGATCGAGTATATTGCACGGCTAAGTCGGGCGAGATGATCGTGCTGGCGGCCGCGGAAAGGTATCAACTCCTGGCCCGTTTCAACCTCGGCGAAGCCAGCAACAGCACGCCCGCCGTGGCCGATGGCCGGATGTACCTCCGTACCCTATCGCAAGTAATGTGCCTGGGTGGCCGCTAAGCGGTACTTGCCCGGGCCGAAAGGCGTGTCAGGACCCTTTGCCAGGCGGCGGCCAACTCGTTCAGCATGGAGACGCCCTCGGGAGGACGTTGAAGATTGATCCGGCTACCCGAAGAGATATGCGGCGACGCCGAAGCGTCGGCACTGTCGATGCGGGTGTATCGCCACGGCTACGAGTTGCCGCAATGTGTATGACCTTCAATTTCAGCAGACGTGCAACGACGTCCCACCGTTACCCGTCTGCCGCGTCAAAGCCTAGACATCACACCACTGTCGCATGAAGTCACTCGTTTTCTCGGATGTGCCGAAATACCACCGAAGTCTTGGACGTGAGGTGGCTTTCCTTATCATATCTGGTCCATGACCGGCCTCGATCCCGCAAGGTGTTGGTGGGAGTGGAGTCGAACAATGTCTGCTCTTGTGTTGAGCGCTGCTGAGTTGACTGCCCGTGGGCTTCGCCGAGACCAAGCGGAGGCCTTCGTCGCCGCGATCGGAACGCTGGATCAGCAAATGATGCCTGGTCAGAGATGGCAGTGGATTGCACGGAACTTGCTCAGGCCCGAGCACCCAATGGAGGTTCACGAGTATCTGCGCGATGTGGTCTTCGCGGACTGGAACCCAGCCGACGGGCCGGTTCCCGCTTGGTTTCCGGAAGATCCGCAGTCCAGCAACATCGCCTGGCTGATGCGAATGGCGGGCAAGGAGAGCTATCGCGACTTGCACGCCTGGTCCGTCTCGCACCGGCAGGAGTTCTGGGCCACGATGGTCGAGCGTTTGAAGGTGAAGTTCAGCGAGCCCTTCAGCAATATTCTGGACCTGTCCAACAGCCCCGAGCATCCGCAGTGGCTCGTGGGCGCAAAGTTGAATGTTGTGGACAGTTGTTTTCAAGCGCCCCACGATTCACCAGCGGTGATCTATCAGGCGGAAGGCGGAGTCATCGAGCGTCTATCGGTCGCCGAGTTGTGGTCCATGGTACACCGCGTGGCCAATGGTCTCGCTGAGCTTGGCATGAAGGCGGACGACCGCGTCGCGATCGATATGCCCATGACCGTGGAGTCGGTGGCAATCTACCTCGGCGCTGTAGCGGCGGGGTGCCCGGTGGTCACCGTGGCGGACAGCTTCGCCCCGGCGGAGATTGCCGTCCGCCTGAGGCTCGGCCAGGCCCGCTGCATCTTCACGCAGGATTTTGCTCTTCGCCTCGGCAAGAGACTGCCGCTGTACGAGAAAGTGCGGGCGGCTGACGCACCACAGGCGATCGTCTTGCCGTGCGGCCGGGCGATCGACTGTGCGTTGCGCGACGAGGACCTCGTGTGGCAAGACTTCCTTTCCGACCGGACGGACTTCCGGGCAGTGCCCCGTAATCCGAGCGACATCAGTACGATCCTGTTCTCCTCGGGCACGAGCGGCGAGCCCAAGGCCATTCCCTGGGACCACACCACGCCCATCAAGTCCGCCATCGATGCGCACCTGCATCATGACATCCACGCGGGTGACGTGCTCTGCTGGCCAACCAATATGGGCTGGATGATGGGGCCATGGCTGGTGTACGCGGCCCTGATGAACAAGGCCACGATGGCGATATTTGGCGGTGCACCGACCACGCGGAAGTTCGGGCAGTTCGTTCAGGACGCCGGGGTGACCATGCTCGGCCTGGTTCCGAGCCTGGTCTCCGCTTGGCGTAAGACGGGCTGTCTCGACGGGCTGGACTGGTCGAGCATCCGCGCGTTCAGCTCCACCGGGGAGTGCTCCAGCCCGCGGGACATGCTGTTCCTGATGTCCCGGGCTGGGTACAAGCCGGTCATCGAATACTGCGGCGGGACGGAGATCGGAGGCGCTTACATCACGGGAACAGTGGTCCAGCCGGTGGCGCCCTCCACGTTCTCGACTCCGGCTCTGGGTAGCGACCTGATCATCCTGGACGAGCAGGGCAGGCCCACCGATCGCGGCGAGGCGTTCCTGATCCCGCCCTCCATGGGTTTAAGCCTGAAAGTGCTCAACCGCGATCACCATGAGGAGTATTACGCCAACACGCCCCAAGGGCCCGGCGGCCAGTTGCTGCGTCGTCACGGCGACGAACTGCAACGACTGGCCAACGGTTACTTCCGTGCGCACGGGCGGGCGGACGACTGCATGAACCTCGGCGGCATCAAAGTAAGTTCCCTGCAGATCGAGGAGGTTGTTGGGAGCGTTAAGGGTGTTCGCGAGACGGCCGCGGTCGCTGTCTCTCCGCCGGGGGGAGGCCCAAACATGCTGATTGTGTACGCGGTATCCACCGGGGAGACGGAGTTAAACGCGGCGGATTGGCGATCTGCGATGCAGCAGGTCCTTCGCAAAGAACTTAACCCGCTATTTCAGATTCACGACGTCGTCATTACCGCGGCCCTGCCTCGCACGGTATCCAACAAAGTGCTGCGCCGCCAGTTGCGAGCAGAGTACCAGAAGCGGATCTCCTAGTCGGGAATCAACCATCTCGCAGCCCTCAGGAAGGAGAGGTTCGCGTCATGCAAGAACGATCAATGCTGATAACCGGAGCGGGCAGCGGGATCGGCCAGGGCCTGGCGGCACTCGCCGCCGCCAACGGCTGGCATGTCATCGTAACAGATCTCGACCGGCATGCAGTCGACAAGACCGCCCAGGCCATCGTCGCCCAAGGTGGCAGGGCCGAAACGTTCGAGCTGGATGTGACCAGTGCGGACAGCATTCGAGAGGTCATGGACGCTCTGGCTGGACGGCGAGTCGACGTGCTGATCAACAGTGCCGGACTCCAGTACGTGGCCCGCCTGGAAGACTTCCCCCCGGACCATTGGGACGTGCTTGTGCGCGTCATGCTCAACGGCGCGTACATGATGACCCGGGCGGTCTTGCCCGGCATGAAACATCACAGGTTCGGACGCATCATCAATATCGGCTCGATCCATTCGGTGGTGGCCTCCCCGTTCAAAAGCGCCTACGTGGCGGCCAAGCACGGGCTACTGGGGCTTTCCAAGGTCGTGGCTCTGGAGACGGCCCGCACGGACATCACGATCAACACGATCTGTCCGTCCTATGTGCGAACTCCCCTGGTTGACAAGCAGATCGCCAATCAGGCGAAGGAGCACGGTATCAGTGAGGAAGAGGTGATCCGGGAGATCATGCTCAAGCCCATGCCGAAAGGCGTTTTCATCTCGCTCGCGGAACTGTATGGGCTCGTCGCGTTCCTGGTCAGCGATCTGGCACGCAACATCACCGGCCAGGCCATCATGGTCGATGGTGGCTGGACTATCCAGTAGGAGCGAATTCAAATGGATACGAAGGCCGGGAAGATGGGCATGGTCGGGACCGGGTTGATCGGAGCGACTTGGGCGGCTTTCTATGCGTCGAAGGGCTTCGCGGTCACACGTTACCAGGTTCCCCTCCGTCGCACGCGTCGGTCCAAGGTATCATTTTCTGAGATATACCGATAAACCACCCGTGTGTGGCATAGGGTATCGTTGGACGAAGGCTTGCGCTTTCACTGGCCACAGTTAAAAAAAGCCCTCCCTACCCGCACCGCGCCATGGTGATGGCGGCGACGCGAGCGAGAGGCGCGGCAGCGGCCAGTTAGCCAGGACTCGGGAACCAAATCCCTTCACGTGTGAAAATCCTCCACGATGGTTTCGCCCAACAGGCCGATACAATGCCTGATGAACGGGTGCCGCCGAGCCGGATGCAGGCTCGGCGATAGCCACCCATGCTTCCAATCGCCTGGCTTGTGAGCTAGAATAACGGCGAGTGAGAGGAGAATCTTGCTGGCTGTTGCATTCGATGGCACCCCTGGCCACTCGTAGGTCGCCGATGAACGCCGATAACCGCCGCACAACGCAGTCGTGCATTCTGGCCGGCATTCTCTTGCTCACGGGCTCCCTGATCGCTGTTTCTGCCTCGGCGGCCGAGCATAGTCCCGCGCGAAAACCGGTTTCCTACAGCCGCGACATCCGGCCGCTGTTGGCCAACGCCTGCTACGCCTGCCACGGCCCGGACGGCGGCAAGCGGCAGGCCGACCTTCGGCTGGATGTTCGCGAAGTGGCGGTCAAAGCGGTGATTGTGCCCGGTAGCGCGGCCAAGAGCCCGCTGATCGATCGCGTCAGTAGCACCGATCCGGACGAGATGATGCCGCCGCCAAACTCCAAGCGGCCGCGTCTCGCCCCCCAGGCGATCTCGCTATTGCGTCAATGGATCGATGATGGAGCGAAGTTCGAAAGCCATTGGGCCTATGCCGTCCCCAGCCGGCCAGGCGTGCCAGCGGGAAAGCAGTCGCCTTGGGTTCGGAACCCCATCGACTGCTTCATTGCGGCCATGCACGACGAACAGGGCCTGCGGCCTTCTCCGGATGCCGATCCGCGGACGCTGCTGCGGCGGCTGAGTTTCGACCTGGTCGGGCTGCCCCCCGCGCTTGCCGATGTCGACGCCTTCACGGCCGATCATTCGCCGGCCGCGTACGAGCGGCTCGTCGATCGACTGCTGGCCTCTCCGCACTATGGTGAGCGGATGGCTGTCTACTGGCTCGACGTGGTTCGCTATGCCGACAGCGGCGGATATCACAGCGACAACGAGCGCAGCATTTGGCCTTACCGCGATTACGTGATCGCCGCCTTCAACAGCAACAAGCCATTCGATCGTTTCACCATCGAGCAGCTTGCCGGCGACCTGTTGCCGTGCGCCGGCCAGGAGCAGAAGATCGCCTCGGGCTACAATCGATTGCTGCAGACGACCGAAGAAGGAGGTGCGCAGCCGAAGGAGTATACGACCAAGTATGCAGCCGACCGCGTGCGGAACACGGCCACGGCCTGGCTGGGCTCTACCATGGGTTGCGCTCAGTGCCACAACCATAAGTACGACCCTTTCACCAGCAAGGACTTCTATTGTTTCGCAGCCTTTTTTGCCGACGTCGCAGAAAAAGCCGTGGCTCGGCAGGAACAGACGCCGCTCCCCAACCCACAACAGGCGGCCCAACTGCACGCGTTGAATTCCGAGATCGCAGCCCTGCAAAAGGTGCTGGATATGTCCACGCCCGAGTTGAGCGCGGCAGAGGCCCAGTGGGAACGTCAATGGAAAGTGCCACCGTGTAAGGCAATGCCGGCATCTGCGGCTTCGCGGCGATCCACCACAAGCCGCCCCGCTGCCGATACGCCCTGCAAATGCGTACCGCCTAAGCCCAAAGCGCCCCGGTCGATCGCCGCGATCCTGACCATCGAGCCGGCCAAACGCAGCCCGCAGCAAAAACGCGAATTGGCGGCCTACTATCGCAGCATCGCCCCGCAACTGGCGGACGTGCGAGCCAAGCTCACTGCGCTGAAAAGCCAGAAGGACGATCTGCAAAGCCAAATCCCTTCCACGCTGATCACCATCGCCGGAGAGCCGCGGGTGGTGAGACTTTTGTCGCGGGGCAACTGGCAAGACGACTCGGGCGAGATCGTCACTCCGGCCATCCCTGCCTTCCTCGGACGGCTTGATACCAACGGTGTCCGCGCGACTCGGCTGGACCTGGCCCGCTGGATGGTCGCACGAGACAATCCGTTGGTGGCCCGGGTGTTCGTCAATCGTCTCTGGCGGATGTTCTTCGGCCAGGGGATCGTGCGGACGCTCGACGACTGCGGCACCCAGGGCGCCTTGCCTACGCATCCCGAGTTACTCGACTGGCTGGCGACGGAGTTTGTCGACAGCGGCTGGAATGTGAAGCACATAGTCAAGCTGATGCTGTTGTCGCGGACGTACCAGCAGTCGTCGCGCGGCAGGCCGGATTTGGACGAGCGCGATCCGGCCAACCTATGGCTGGCCCGACAGGGACGGTTCCGCTTTGAGGCTGAGATGGTCCGCGACAACGCGCTGGCTGTGAGCGGGCTTTTGTCGCCGCAGATTGGCGGGCCAAGCGTCAAGCCCTACCAGCCGGCGGGGTATTGGGACTTCCTCAATTTTCCCAAGCGGACGTATGTGGCCGACCACGGCGAAAAGCAGTACCGTCGCGGGCTGTACACCTTCTGGCAGCGGACGTTCCTGCATCCGAGCCTGCTGGCCTTCGATGCCTCGACTCGCGAGGAGTGCACCGTGGAGCGGCCGCGATCGAATACGCCCCTTCAGGCCCTCACGATGCTGAACGATCCGACCTATGTGGAAGCGGCCAAAGCGTTGGCCGCGCGGGTTCTCCACGAAGGTGGATCCACCGAGTCGCAGCGAATTCGCTACGTCTTCCGGCAAGTTCTCGCGCGGGCGCCCACGACCGCAGAATTCGACGTGCTTGCCCAATTCTACCGCCGACAGAGCCGGCACTATACGGCGGATGAAGCGTCCACCGGCAAGCTCCTGGAGGTGGGCGATACGAAGCCGCCGGCCGGCGTCGCCACGGTGGAGCTGGCGGCTTGGACTACGGTCGCCCGGGTGATCTTGAACCTTCATGAGACCATTACGCGAGACTGAGTGATGTATCTGCAAGACCTGAGCAACGCCCAGCAGACCCGCCGGGCCTTTCTGGGGCAGGCCTCGGCTGGCATGGGCGCCGCCGCGCTGGCGACGCTCATCGATCCCACGCTGCTGCGGGGTGCGGTGCCCATCGATTCGCGGGCCAGCCGTGGCGTGATCTGGCCGCTGCACTTTGCCCCCAAAGCGAAACGGGTGATCTATCTCTATCAATCCGGCGGCCCGACCCACCTGGAAACCTTCGATTACAAGCCGGCCCTGGCCAAGCTCCACGGCCGGCCGATGCCCGAGTCGTTCACCAAGGGGCAACCGATCGCCCAGTTGCAGGGCAAGAAGCTGAACTGCTTCGCGCCGCAATTCGGCTTCCAGCGGTTTGGCCGCAGCGGGCAGGAGATCTGCGAACTGTTTCCCCACATCGGCTCGATCGCCGACGAAATCTGCATCGTCCGCTCGATGCGTGGCGAGGCCATCAATCACGACCCGGCTCACACCTTCATGAATACCGGCAGCACCATTTCCGGCCGGCCCGCCATGGGCTCGTGGGCAATCTACGGCCTGGGAAGCGAAAACCAGAACCTGCCGGGTTTCATCGTGCTGGTTTCGACCGGCAAGGGGGGCCAATCGCAGCCGATCTCGGCCCGCATGTGGCACAGCGGATTCTTGCCCAGCCGCTACCAGGGGTGAAGTTTCAGTCGCGCGGCGACGCAGTGTATTACCTCGGCAATCCGCCGGGCGTAAGTGCCGCGGAGCAGCGCGACGCGATCGACACGGTCAACGCCCTGAACCGCCTCCACCAAGCGACGGCCGCCGATCCGGAGCTAGAAACCCGCGTGGCCCAATATGAGTTGGCCTTCAAGATGCAGAGCAGCGTGCCCGAGCTGATGGATCTTTCCTCTGAGCCGAAGCAGATCCTGGATCTCTACGGCACCACGGGCGATGACGGCTCGTTCGCCGCCAACTGCCTGCTGGCACGGCGGCTGGCCGAACGGGGCGTGCGGTTCATACAGCTCTACCATCGCGACTGGGACATGCACGGCGCCCTGAAGCGCGACATGCCGATCAATGCCAAGGAAGTGGACCAGGCCTCTGCCGCGCTGGTGAAGGATCTCAAGCAGCGCGGCATGCTCCACGACACGCTGCTGGTCTGGGGTGGCGAGTTCGGTCGCACGCCGATGGCCCAGGGTGACGGCCGCGATCATCACATCCAGGGGTTTTCGCTCTGGATGGCCGGCGGCGGCATCAAGCCCGGCATCACCTACGGCGAAACGGACGAGTTGGGCTACTACGCCGTCAAAGACGTGGTCGAGGTCCATGACCTGCATGCTACGATGCTCCATCTGCTGGGCATCGACCACGAGCGGATGACCTTTCGCTACCAGGGGCGCGATTTCCGCTTGACCGACGTCAGCGGCACCTTGGTCAAGGGAATCTTGGCGTAAGCATGGAGGGTGGAAGCAGGGTGCGCAACCGTTGCGTAAGCGGTCACGAGCACCATTAGGGGTTTCGCCAGCGTCGCGCCATTTCGGGGTGTAGTCTTGGCTGGACAGATTGGTCGTGTTCAAGTCACACTTCGGAGTCGAGAGTCATGGTGAGTCGGCAGGATAGTCGGAAACGGCAGGCGTGGGAGGTGCGGTTCGAGCGGTTTCGGGGGAGTGGCCTGACGATCGCGCGATTTTGCGAACAAGAACATGTGTCGGTGCACACGTTCTATTACTGGGCAAAACGTGTCGACTCGAACTCGGTCAGGCCGTCATCGGCGGGGACAGACAAGGCGTCGCGGCGAAGTCGCTCGCCCCTGAAGCACGCGTCCACGGCAGGCGGGACATCAAACACCGCCTTGGTGCGTTTGTACTGGAATGCGGCAGTGGCGGTGTCGGTGCCAGCCGACTGCTTGGACGCGATTCGTTGTCTCGCCGAGTGCCTCCAGCACAAACGGCGGAACATTCCAACGAATTCCAGGAAGTCGTCGTGAGTTCGTGACACGAAAGGCACCCGCGATGTTGTCCACGTCGCTTCTGTCCCCCTTGGGGCAAACGAAGATCTACCTGTACGCCAAGCATGCCGATATGAGGAAGAGCTTTAACGGGCTCCACGCCATCGTGCAGTCCGAATTCCTACGCAATATCCGCTGCGGGGATATGTTTCTGTTTCTCAACCGCCGACTGGATCGTATCAAGCTGATCCATTGGGATCGGGACGGATTGGCGATTTGGATGAGGCGTTTGGAACGCGGCACCTTCCAGAGGCCGCGATGCACGTCCGCCGATACCCAGGTCGAAATCGACGCGACCGACCTGGCGCTGTTGCTCTCGGGAATTGAACTCACGAGCATGAAACGTCGTCCACGGTATTCGCTCGACACAGCGAAACGCATGCCCCTGGAGCAATGCGACTCGTGACGGCGGGCCTGCCGCCACGAGCGGGAAAATATTCTTCGGAATTCTGCCGATTTGGACGTATGTGCTCTGATGCATTTTGGCGATCTTGTTATCATCAGTCCCATGACCGAGCCCAACGAAATCTCCAACGATTTACAGGCATGTCAAGCGCTGTTGCGGGTTCAGGCAGAGAGCCTTTATCAGCCAGATGGTTCCAACGTTGAACTATGCCGAAGGGGGATTATCGAGCAAGGAAAGCGGTTCGTGGCGTCTGGGAGTGATGGCTCTCAGATCGTGGAGAAACTTCTGCCCGACCCGCAAGTTCATCTTGACCATGACTTGTTGCTTGCGGGACTGTCGGTCCAGCGGAGTGGATTATGTTCAAGCCCCGCTGGGGCGCATTCTTTGGCGCGCCGCTGCACGATCACCTTCAGGCGATGGGTATCGATACCATCGTCTTCGGCGGCTGCACTTTCCCGAACTGTCCACGGGCGTCGATCTTCGAGGCTAGCGAACGGGACTATCGCATCGTCTTGCTCAGCGATGCTACGTCGGGTGTGGATGAACGGGCTGAGCGAGAAGTCAGTGGGCTTCGCGTCGTGCCAATGCGGACCACGGAGTTCCTGAGATGGCGCTGCTGCTGATCGCGCTGGGATACGTGGCACTCGACGCCCTGGACTATCGCCGGCCGCTGCGGTTCGTTCGCTGGCGGGTTGGCGATGGAAGTGCCTCGGGACAATCCAGCGAACAAGCGGACAACTGGCCTCCGACATGTCATTCGCCAGAAGGCGCAACTGCATCACAATCAACAGTTTGCGGATCCCCACCCTTGAATTTCCAGTGCACTGCCATACAATACGAATGATGAAAGTGTCGGATGGCTAGACGAAGAGCAAGCCGCTTGCGCGGGGGGCTCGTTGACGAGTAAGCCGACGTGGGTGAATACCGCTGGGTATTCGCCCACGTCGGCTTGTCTTGTTTTCGGTGGTGCGGCATCTCCGCAACCAAGACGGGGAATCCAATGGGAAAGCTCGATCCGAGCGTGGCAAGTCCGATACTGCTTATCGCCGACAATGACGTTCGCCGCCGTGGAGAACTCCGGCGTCTCTTTTCCAGTATTGGCGTGGAACACGCCGTCAGGCTGCTGGGTAGTGCAGAAGACAGGCGATGGCCAGCGGACGAAAGTATGAAACGAACATCGCTGGAGGAGGGCGTGCGATGATGCTTGCGGCAGTCGCGAGAGGCGTGTTGCTCCCGCGTGTGAAAGCGAGCAACTACTGTACCTCGGGTGGACAGCATTTGTCTCTTGGCCGCAGGTGATGAAGAAGCCCAACCTCGACCTTCCTAATTTGAGGAACTGAACATGGACCAATCGAAGGTAATGAGTCTGCTGGGAATGAGAATCATCGGCCAGCACGGTCGTGAGGTCGGCCTAATCACCGACATGTTTGCCGACGTCGAAACATGGCAGTTGCAGAGCTTGGAAGTCAAGCTCAACCGGGAGACATTGGATGATTTGAAACTGAAGCGACCGTGGTTCGGTACCCAGACCGTACACGTGCCTGTCAGCGAGATTTCGGGGGCGACCGACACTCTCGTTCTCAAACATTCTTTGGAAGAGATGGAGTTTTCCGGGGGAAAGCCCACCGAGCCCGCCCCGACCACTACGAAGGACTGCCGGATCGCCCAGCAGTATCGTCGCTAATGCCGAAACGCGTTGGAGTCGCTGCCGACCACGGAGGTTTTGCGTTAAAGGAACAACTGGTCGGGATGTTGCGCGGGGCCGGCCACGAAGTGCTCGACTTTGGCGACGACGAGCCGAAACCGGGCGACACTATGCAGATTATGTTGTGCCTTTGGCCCATGCAGTCGCGCGCGGGGAGGTGGATCGCGGTGTGGCCATCTGTGGAAGTGGCGTAGGTGCGTGCGTTGTTGCGAACAAGGTGTCCGGGGTGCGGGCATGCCTGATCCATGAAACTTTTTCAGCGCACCAAGGGGTCGAGGACGACAACTTGAACGTGATGTGTCTGGGCGGGCGCGTGGTCGGCGATGCGCTCGCCTGGGAACTGGTCAAGACATTCCTGGAGGCCCGTTTCAGCGGAGCCGAGCGTCATTGTCGCCGTTTGGCCAAGGTCGCGGAACTCGAAGGCCGGGAGACACCTTTATGAAGGACAAGCCGAAGTGCGACCTCCGACAAAGCGTGCAAAAGGCGACGCAGGCCGTGGTGAGCCAGGTATCGCTGAAAGCCCAGCAGGAGGGGCTTCTGTGGAACAATCATGAGTGAGAAGAAAGGATCGCATCCATGAAAGTGGGCATTGTAGGGAGTGGGGCCGTCGGAAGCAGTGCGGCCTATGCGATGGTGATGAGCGGCGCGGCCAGTGAGGTGGTGCTCGTTGATGTGAACGAAAAGCTCGCCCAATCGCAGGCGGAAGACATTCTGGATGCCACGCCCTTTGCGACCCCGGTCCGCATTTCCGCCGGCGGATATCCACGGCTCGCGGATGCCGAGGCTGTGGTCCTCGCCTGCGGCGTTGGACAGCGTCCTGGGGAAGCGCGCCTCGAACTCCTGGCCCGCAATGCCACCGTCTTCAAACAGGTGGTTGTTCAAGTTGTGGAACATGCCCCGAATGCGATCCTGATCGTGGCCTCGAATCCCGTCGACATCATGACTGACATCGTTTGCCGGCTCTCGGCATTGCCGGCTGGTCGAGTTTTTGGCACGGGCACGATCCTCGATACAGCCCGCTTCCGTACGATGCTGGGCGAACATCTTGGCATCGCACCGCAATCGGTCCATGCGTACGTGATGGGCGAACACGGCGATTCGGAAGTGCTCATCTGGTCGAGCATTGCGGTAGGGGGCGTGCCCGTGAACGAATTCGCCGCCCAAATGGGACGTCCCCTTACGCCAGAAGTGAAATGCCGCATGGATGACGGTGTACGGCGGGCCGCGTTTCGAATTATTGACGGCAAGGGGGCCACGAACTACGGAATCGGTGCTGGAATCGCCAGTATCGTGCGGGGCATCCGCGACAATTCGCGGACCGTCATGACGCTTTCTGCGCCTGCGCCGGAACTGGAATATGTCGGCGATGTCTGTATTTCGCTTCCCCGCGTTTTGGGAGCTCGCGGAATCGAGACGACCCTGCATCCAGCGTTATCGGAGGAAGAGCACCAGGCGATCGAGCATAGCGCCCGCATCCTACGTGAGGCCGCTAGCACGATCGCGTACGACAAGCGAAGCACAGTGGCAGAACGCGAAACCCGGCAGGGACTCTGATGAAAGACAATCCTTTGAAAGAATTGGCAATCTATGAAACCCTCAGCTAGCGCGACGTGCAGAGCGCCGCCGACGAGTTCCGGCCTCTCTACGACAGCATGGACGGCAAGAACGGTTATGTCAGCCTGGAGGTCAATCCGCGGCATCCGTTACACGGATTTCCAGTCCACGTGCGCACAACTAGCCTCGTTCGGATTGCGATATGACGAGAGAATTAGCTATGGAACCGGCCAGCCCACGCATTCTGACGATTAACGGCGGTTCGTCGAGCATCAAGTTCGCGCTGTTCGAGGCCGGCGACTCGCTGCGAAGGAGTCTGGAGGGCGGGGTTGAGCGGATTGGACTGCCGCAGGCCACCTTCCATGTGAAAGGCTCCGGCGAGATGGCGAATTTCTCGCGGTTAATTGCCGCGCCGGACCACATTTCGGCCGTGGACGCCCTGATGGATTGGATCGAAGAACATGCCGGGCGAGATGCATTGACCGCCGTGGGGCATCGCGTGGTACATGGCGGGCCGAAGTATATCGAGCCGGCATTGATCACCAAAGAAATGGTCGAGGAGTTGCGTCAACTCAAACCATTCGATCCGGAGCACCTGCCGGAAGAGATCCAGTTGACCGAGGCGTTTCATCGCCGGTTTCCTGACCTCCCGCAGGTGGCGTGTTTCGACACGGCTTTTCACCACGACTTGCCGCGCGTGGCCCAATTATTGCCGATTCCGCGCCGCTACGAGGCGCAGGGCGTGCGGCGGTATGGGTTTCACGGGCTGTCGTACGCGTTCCTGATGGAAGAACTGGCCCGCCTGGCCGGAGCGGAAGCGGCACAAGGCCGGGTCATCCTCGCCCACCTCGGCAATGGGGCGAGCCTGGCGGCGGTGCATCACGGCAAACCCGTGGACACGAGCATGAGTTTCACCCCGACAGCCGGCGTACCGATGAGCACCCGCTCAGGCGATCTCGATCCCGGACTGGTTTGGTACCTGGCGCACACTGAGAAAATAAGCGCCAAACAATTCAACGAGATGGTCAATTTCCAGTCCGGGCTGCTCGGCGTGTCGGAGATCAGCTCCGATATGCGTGACCTGCTCGACCATGAAACGCAGGACGTGCGTGCGGCTGAAGCAGTCGCGTTGTTTTGCTATCAGGTCAAGAAATGGATCGGCGCATTCGCGGCGGCGTTGGGCGGACTCGACACGCTGGTGTTCGCCGGCGGCATCGGCGAGAACGCGCCCCTGGTTCGCGCCCGGATTTGCAATGGGCTGGCATTCCTTGGAATCGAACTCGAAGAAAAGCAGAACGCGGCCAGTGCGGGCGTACTTTCCCCGAATGCCAGCCGGGTCGGTGTCCGCGTCATTCGCACCGACGAAGAACTGATGATCGCCAAGACGGTTTGCCGCGTTCTCGGCCTTGGTGGACAAATGGAGAATTGAAGCATGACGGCAAAAACTCTCTCCCCGGAACTGCTCCACAAGATGGACGCCTACTGGCGCGCTGCTAACTATTTGTCGGTTGGCCAGATCTATCTCTACGACAATCCGCTGCTGAAGCGGCCGTTGACGCTCGCGGATGTGAAACACATGCTGCTGGGACACTGGGGCACGACCCCCGGGCAGAACTTCATCTACGCGCACTTGAACCGGGTCATCAAAAAGTACGACCTCGACATGATTTACGTCTCCGGCCCCGGGCACGGCGGCCCGGCCGTCGTGGGCAACACCTATCTTGAGGGCACTTACAGCGAGATTTATCCCAATATCAGCCAGGATGAGGCCGGGCTGCGGAAGCTCTTCGTTCAGTTTTCGTTTCCCGGTGGCATCCCCAGCCACGCATCGCCGGAGTGCCCAGGCTCAATCCACGAGGGCGGCGAGCTGGGTTATTCCCTCAGCCATTCCTTCGGTGCGGTGTTCGACAATCCCGATCTGATCGTCGCCTGCGTTGTCGGCGACGGTGAGGCGGAAACCGGACCGCTGGCCACGGCGTGGCATTCGAACAAGTTTCTCAATCCGGCCACCGACGGTGCGGTGCTGCCGATCCTGCATCTCAACGGCTACAAGATCTCCAACCCGACCGTTCTCGCCCGCATCGAGCATGAGGAATTGGAACAGTTGTTCCGCGGCTACGGGTGGACGCCCTATTTCGTCGAGGGTCACGAGCCCGAGTTGATGCACGAGGCCATGGCCGCGACGCTTGACACCGCGGTGGAGCAGATCAAACACATCCAGCAGGACGCTCGCGTCCACGGCAACCGCGTGCGTCCGCGCTGGCCGATGATCGTCCTCAATTCACCCAAGGGCTGGACGGGACCGAAGATGGTCGATGGCCTCCCGGTTGAAGGCACCTTCCGTTCGCACCAGGTGCCGCTCTCCGATCCGGCCGCCCATCCTGAGCACCTCAAGCTGTTGGAAGACTGGCTGAGGAGCTACCGGCCGGAGGAACTCTTCGATGAACAGGGTCGCCTGAAAGCGGAACTGGCCGAACTTGCCCCCAAGGGCCAGCGGCGCATGGGCGCGAATCCTCACGCCAATGGCGGCATGTTGCTCCGCGAACTGCGGATGCCGGATTTCCGTGACTACGCGGTCAACGTGCCCTCGCCGGGGGCACCCGGCATCGGCGACACCCACGTGCTCGGGCGTTTCTTGCGCGATGTGGCGAAGCTCAACAGCCAGCAGCGGAATTTCCGGGTCTTTGGCCCCGACGAGACGCTCTCCAACGGCCTGGAAGCCCTCTTTGAAGTAACCCGGCGCCAATGGGACGCCGCAACCGTGCCGAACGACGAATTGCTCGCGCCCACGGGGCGCGTGATGGAAATGCTCAGTGAACACCAATGCGAAGGTTGGCTCGAAGGATACCTGCTCACCGGGCGGCATGGACTCTTCAACTGCTACGAGGCGTTCATCCACATCGTCGATTCGATGTTCAACCAGCACGCCAAGTGGCTGAAGGTCACGTCGGGCCTGCCGTGGCGGCGGAAGATCGCCTCGTTGAACTACCTGCTGGCCTCGCACGTCTGGCGCCAGGACCACAACGGCTTCACGCACCAGGATCCCGGTTTCATCGACCACGTCGTGAACAAGAAGGCCGAGATCGTGCGAGTTTACCTTCCGCCGGATGCCAACTGCCTGCTGTCGGTGATCGACCACTGCCTCCGCAGCCGCCATTATGTCAACGTCGTGATCGCGGGCAAACACCCCGCGCCGCAGTGGCTGACGATGGACGCCGCCGTCAAGCACTGCACCGAGGGCATCGGCATCTGGCAATGGGCCAGCAACGACCAGGGTGTTGCGCCGGACGTGGTCATGGCCTGCTGTGGCGACGTGCCCACGCTGGAGACGCTCGCCGCCGTCTCCATCCTGCGCGAGCATCTGCCGGAGTTGAAAATCCGGGTGGTCAACATCGTCGATCTCATGCGGCTGGAGCCGCAAAGTGAGCACCCACACGGGTTGAGCGACGTGGAGTTCGACGAGTTCTTCACCAGGGACAAGCCGGTCATCTTCGCCTTCCACGCCTACCCGTGGTTGATCCACCGGCTGACCTACCGCCGCACCAACCACAACAATATCCACGTTCGCGGCTACAAGGAAGAAGGCACCATCACTACGCCCTTCGACATGACGGTGCTGAACGATCTGGACCGCTTCCATCTCGTGATGGACACCATCGACCGCTTGCCGCAGACCGGCGACAAGGGCATGTACCTCAAGCAGCAGCTCAAGGACAAGCTGATCGAGCACAAGCAATACATCGACAAGTACGGCGAGGACCTGCCGGAGGTTCGGAATTGGAAGTGGCACAACCCCAACTGAATGTGCCAGCGATTAACCCAATGAAAAAGCTAGTTGTATATGATTTGGATGGTACACTTGCCGAAAGTAAATCGTCTCTTGATACCGAAATGGCTGCACTGCTGCATGACCTTCTCGGTATCGTCAAAGTGGCCGTGATTTCCGGAGGCGATTGGCCACAGTTTGAAAAACAAGTCCTCTCCAATCTTCCGCACGACAACCGCCTGGTGAATCTGTCTCTCCTTCCTACCTGTGGAACGAAGTTCTACCAATACGCAGGGGATTGGAAACAAATCTATTCAGAAGATTTCACCGCCGATGAAAAAGGGAAGATTGTCAGTTCTCTGAAGAAGGCGGCTGGAGCAGCGAGCTTCAAGGTCGAGAGGGTCTGGGGAGAGGTCATTGAAGACCGGGGAAGCCAGATAACATTTTCCGCATTGGGCCAGCAGGCGCCCTTGGAAGAAAAGGAAAAATGGGACCCGGATTTCGCCAAGCGGAAGAAGATCAAGGCAATCCTTGACACTTCTATTCCCGAGTTCTCGGTCCGATTGGGTGGAGCGACATCCATTGACGTCACCAAACCTGGCATCGACAAAGCCTACGGAATCAGAAAGCTGCGAGACATTCTGGGCATTTCATTGAAAGATATGATTTTCATAGGTGATGCCTTGTTCGTGGGCGGAAACGATTATCCGGCCGAAGAAGCAGGTGTTGTTTCTATCCCCGTTCGAGGTCCCAATGAGACGAAACGGGTTACCGAAGCAATCATCGCTTGTTTAGATCACGATCAGCAGACGTGGCATTGGCGGAGGAGTTGATGAGTGGATTCAAGTTGCAGCGACTTGGGCTGGTGATGGAGCCGGAGCCGGGTAATCCCCAGGAGGTCGAAGGCGTCCTGAATCCGGCTGCCGCTCGTGGCCCGGATGGTCAGCTTTACCTGTTTCCACGGCTTGTCGCGCGGGGCAATTACTCGCGCATCGGCATTGCACGGGTACAGTTCAATGAAGCTGGCGATCCGACAGGCGTCGAGCGGCTCGGCATCGCACTGGAGCCGGAAGCCGATTATGAGCGTCGGGCAGACGGTAGCGGTGGTTGCGAGGATCCGCGTGTCACGTTCGTGGAACCGCTCCAGCGCTATATGATGACTTACACGGCACTTTCGCCCCAAGGCCCACGGATCGCCCTGGCCCTATCGGAGGACTTGTTTCACTGGAAACGACTCGGGCTCGCGACCTTTGATCCGTATCAAGGCATCGATTTTGTCCATGTGGACGATAAGGATGCCAGCCTTTTCCCCGTTGCCGTTCCCAATCACGCCGGGAAAATGCAGATGGCCATCCTCCATCGGCCCCTTTTTCCCGATACCCGTCCCGAAGAAACAGCCTGCAAGGCTGAGTCGCGGGTGGTGGATCTCGATCATGAAAGCATCTGGATTTCCTACTGCCCGATGGCCTTGGAAGGCAATGAACACAATCGCCTCGGCCTGTTTAACTCGCATCACCGGCTGGCGACTCCGGTGTCGCCCTGGGAGCGGCTCAAAATCGGCGGCGGCACTCCGCCTATCCTAACCCGGCACGGCTGGCTGTTCCTTTACCACGGCGTGAGCAAAAATGCGGGGCCTAGCAGCGAGGGACGCCATCTGTGCTACTCGGCCGGGGTGATGGTCCTCTCAAACGAGCATCCGCGTGTGATCCGCTACCGTTCGGCGGAGCCAGTGATGACGCCCTCGCTGCCGCAAGAACGCCACGGGACCATCGCCAACGTCGTATTTCCCACCGGCATCGACCGCCGCGACGATCTTGGCTTACCGGACCGCCTCGACGTTTATTATGGGATGGCCGACGACCGGATTGGCGCGGCCCGCCTCGACGTGCCGGGTTTCTTACCGCCGGGAGCAGTCGCCGACCCGCCGGAAGCAAAGGTGTAACGCGCTCGGTTGTGGAACAGAACAGGAGGATAGTCATGTTGAGACCGAATGTAGATCAGCCCGAGGTGAAGCCGGGGGCCAAGGACGATTTGAAATCCCTGCCGTTGCCGGAGGTGGAGAAACAACTGCAAACGTCGCCAAACGGCCTCAGCCAAGCCGAGGCGCAGAAACGGCTGACCCAATATGGGCCTAACGAGATTGAAGAAAAGAAGACCAATCCGCTGCTGAAATTCTTCACCTATTTCTGGGGGCCCATCCCGTGGATGATCGAGATTGCGGTGATTCTGTCGGGCGTGGTCCAGCACTGGCCGGATTTCTTCATCATCCTCCTTTTGCTGGTGGCCAACGCGGTGGTCGGATTCTGGGAAGAACGCCAGGCGGGCAACGCCATCGAGGCCCTGAAGGCCAAGCTGGCGATCAAGGCCCGGGTGAAACGTGATGGTAAGTGGGTCAACGCGGCGGCGCGCGAGTTGGTGCCAGGTGATGTCATCCGTCTGCGTCTGGGCGACATTGTGCCGGCGGATGCGCGTCTGCTGGACGGTGACCCGCTGGAGGTGGACCAGTCGGCGCTGACGGGAGAGTCATTGCCCGCTGAGCGCAAATCCAGTGAGACGGTGTTTTCCGGCTCGATCATCCGCCGAGGGGAAAGTGGCGCACTGGTCTATGCCACCGGTGCGCACACCTACTTCGGCAAGACGGCGCAACTGGTGCAGGAGGCGCACACCGTCAGCCATTTCCAAAAGGCGGTCTTGAAGATTGGCAATTACCTGATCATTATTGCGGTGGCCTTGGTAGGGCTGATTATTACCGTTGCGATCTGTCGCGGTGACCCGATCCTTTCCACGTTACAGTTTGCCCTGGTGTTGACCGTGGCCGCGATTCCTGTGGCGATGCCAACGGTGCTATCGGTGACGATGGCAGTCGGCGCGCGCCTGCTCGCCAGAAAAGAGGCAATTGTGAGCCGGTTGGTGGCCATCGAGGAATTGGCGGGCACGGATGTGTTGTGCTCGGACAAGACCGGCACCCTGACCCAGAACAAACTGACGCTTGGCGATCCGTTCGGCGTGAACAATGTCTCTTCCGAGCAAGTCATCCTCGATGGTGCGCTCGCGTCGCGCGCGGAAAACAACGACACCATTGATCTGGCCATTCTAGGCGGAGTGAAAGACAAGGATTCGCTGAAGGGTTATGAGGTGGTTCATTTCCAGCCGTTCGACCCGGTGCATAAACGCACCGAGGCCGCCGTCAAGGGCAAGGATGGAAAAACATTCAAAGTGACGAAGGGCGCACCGCAAGTGATCTTGGCATTGTCGGCCAATGCCGGGCAGGTGAAGCCCGCCGTCGAGAAGGCGGTCAACGAATTCGCGGCGCGAGGCTTCCGTTCGTTGGGCGTGGCGCGGGCCGAGGTTGACGGGCAATGGCAGTTTGTTGGCGTGTTGCCCCTGTTCGATCCGCCACGGGAAGATGCCAAGGCAACCATCGCGACTGCCCTGGCGATGGGCGTAAAGATCAAGATGGTGACGGGCGATGCATTGGCCATCGCCCAGGAAACCGCCAAGAAGTTGGACATGGGCACAAATATTCTTGATGCCAATGGCTTGGGAGACTCAAAGAAGCAAGAAACCACAGAGATGTCCGAGTCCATCGAGAAGGCCGACGGCTTCGCCCAAGTGTTTCCCGAACACAAGTTTCACATTGTGGATGTCTTGCAAAAACTCGGCCACATCGTCGGCATGACGGGCGACGGAGTGAATGACGCACCCGCGCTGAAGAAAGCCGACTGCGGCATCGCCGTCTCGGGCGCGACGGACGCGGCCCGCGCAGCGGCGGCCATCGTGCTGCTTACGCCCGGCCTGTCGGTGATCATCGACGCGATCAAGGAGAGCCGTCGCATCTTCCAGCGGATGAACAGCTACGCGATCTACCGCATCGCCGAGACGATCCGCGTGCTCTTGTTTATGACGCTGGCGATCCTGGTCTTCAACTTTTATCCATTAACGGCAGTAATGATCGTGATGCTGGCGTTGCTCAACGACGGCGCCATCCTTTCCATTGCCTACGATAATGTTCATTACAAGGACAAACCCGAGTCATGGAACATGCGTCTGGTGCTGGGAATTTCCACGGTACTGGGCGTCATCGGGGTCGTCTCCGCTTTCGGTTTGTTCTATTTGGGTGAGCGTGTCTTTCAGCTCGACCGGGCGCACATCCAGACGCTGATGTACTTGAAGCTGTCCGTGGCTGGACATCTGACGATCTTCCTCACGCGCACGCGCGGCCCGTTCTGGTCCATACGCCCTGCGCGGATTCTATGGGTGGCCGTGCTCGGCACGCAAATCGTGGCGACGTTGATAGCGGTTTATGGGCTGCTCATGACGCCCCTCGGCTGGGGCTGGGCACTGTTCGTCTGGGGGTATGCTCTGGCTTGGTTCCTTGTGAACGACCGCGTCAAACTGCTCGCGTATCGGATATTCGATCCAACTACCTTACCCTTATTGGCCAAGAAACCATGACTCCCATCATCAAGCTCAGTAGCGCGGACCCTGCAGACAAAAGGGCAGCCCGTATTCGGTCGAGGTATTGTCAATAGTTGTGTATGGGAGTTCTTTCAGGCGGCGACTTGGGGGACTAGGGTTCCGTCGGTAAAGAGGGTTCCTTTTAGGACTTCTACGAGGAAGTGGGATCCGTTGAGGAGCCGCCA